>Ga0224495_10000625_pt1 | contig 27185 bp, 20 predicted proteins | sample SF_Jul11_sed_USG_FD_168128 | JGI IMG/M metagenome (GOLD analysis project Ga0224495, IMG submission 168128) | Sediment microbial communities from San Francisco Bay, California, United States - SF_Jul11_sed_USGS_4_1 | ecosystem: Environmental > Aquatic > Marine > Sediment | place: USA: California...
ACACTATTTACATTTCTCGGTGGAATCAATATATATTTTTTTATAATTAATTTTTTATATTCTTTTTTTAATAAAAAGTTTAGCTTAACAAGCAAAATTTTCTTGTATTACTATCTTCTACTTTCGGTATCTCTTGTAATTGAATATGCTCTAACAGGTGGTATATATTTTTTTGAAAAATATCTTTATAACATATTTATTATAAGTGCACCGGTCTTCTTTTGCTATATATTAACTTTTAGCATTCTTGCCATCAGGAAGCAAATAGAATTTGCAAAGCAAATATTTTTTGGAACTCTTATAATTTCTGCAAGCTTTTTTTATAGCTCTTTGATATTTTCGAATACTATTGTTGGTGAGCCATTGATGGCAGAAGGTTTTTTTGGAATGATTTTGGCATTTTCCGTTGTAGTTGCTACCAAATATTCAAACACTCATAAAGAATTGGAGACGGCACATAATAAGCTAAAAACCCTTGATAAACTCAAAGATGACTTTCTGGCAAATACCTCTCATGAACTACGAACTCCCTTGATTGGAATCATTGGAATCGCTGAAACGCTACTTGACGGTGTGAGCGGAGAGCTGTCGCAAAATACAAAACAAAATCTTTCCATGATTGTCAACAGCGGTAAACGGCTATCGAATCTTGTAAATGACATTACAGATTTTTCCAGACTAAAGAATTATAATATTGATCTGCAGTTAAAAGCCGTTGATCTTAAATCAATGACTGATACGATTCTTACCCTTTTAAAGCCGATTGTATCAGGTAAGCCGGTGGAGTTGAAAAATACAATTGATGATAATATTCCACCTGTCGAAGCCGATGAAAACAGGCTGCAACAAATTCTCTCAAATCTTCTTGGAAATGCAATCAAATTTACCCATGAAGGATCGATCAAGGTAGATGCAAAAGTTGTTCATTCAAGTGATGACGAGTCTACACACTTCAAACCAAAAAATGTACAAATTGTAATCTCTGATACAGGTATTGGAATTCCTGCTGACAAGCTTGATTCGATTTTTCAATCATTTGAACAGGCAGACACGTCCATATCAAGAGAATATGGCGGAACAGGGCTGGGATTATCTATATCAAAACAGCTGGTTGAATTGCACAAAGGTGAAATTAAAGTTGAATCTGAAGTGGGGAAAGGGTCCAGCTTTATTTTCACACTGCCCATATCGAGTCAGAATTTAGAGACAAGCAGTGACAGCAGAAGTTATCAAAACATTTTAATCGGCCAACAATTTTCACAAATTGCTTTTGATTTTGAATCAAAGCAGCCAGACAAGCAGATCGAAATAAACGATATCCAGCGAACATTGAAAAATACCAGAGAAAAGCAATTATCTGGTATCTCACTAGAAAATATAACTATTTTAATAGTTGATGATGAACCTGTTAATCTGCATGTTCTTTCCAATATTCTTTTATTTCAAAAATGCAATGTTATCAGGGCAGAAAGTGGAATGAAGGCACTGGATATTTTTTACAAATCAGAAATCAAACCTGATCTTATCTTGCTGGATATAATGATGCCGAAAATGTCTGGTTATGAAGTTTGTGAAAATATCAGAAGCAAATACTCTTCCACGGAACTGCCTATTATCATGTTAACAGCAAAAAATCAGGTTACCGATTTAATCACCGGTTTAAATTGCGGTGCAAATGATTATATCACAAAACCCTACTCTAAAAATGAATTATTAGCCAGAATTAATACACAGTTATCTATAATAAAGGCAACAAAAACTTTTGGAAAGCTGAGCGCAATTCAAAGAGAACTTGCATTGGCTAAAAGTATTCAAGAAGCAGCCCTGCCATCATCATTGCCTGAAAGTAAATTCTGGGATGTATCTGCAATTTCTTTACCTATGAAAGAGATCGGTGGTGATTTTTATGATTATCACAAACTTGATGATAAAAAACTGGGCGTTATCATAAGTGATGTTTCGGGCCATGGTATACCAGCTGCTCTGACAGTATCCATGTTAAAAATTGCATTTTCATTGCAATTTTCAAATGCTGAAAATCCAAAATCAGTAATGGAAAATATAAACAAAATATTATATGGCCATTGCGAAAAAAACTTTTTAACTGCATCTTATATTTTTATTGATATGGAGAAAAAATCAGTATCTTATGCAAATGCCGGTCATCACCCTTTCTATCTATGGAATGCTAATCAGCAAAAATTTATACCTCTAAATGCGAAAGGTATGGGTATCGGATTTACACCTGAAGCAGAATACCAGAAGCTTGATCACGAAATTGAATCAGGAGACAGAATTGTAATGTATACCGATGGTTTTCTGGAAGCCCGAAGTAATTCAGATGAAATGTTTGGAGAAGAAAGACTAATAGATATCATCCAGAATAACAGCCATTTAAAAGCAAAAGAGCTGATGAATCACATCATTAGCGAAATAAATAGATGGTCTGAAAAACAAGAAGATGATTTGAGCCTGGTAGTTATTGATATTTTATAAATTACGGCTTCCTTATTCATAAACGAACAATTGCTTGATCTTCTGGCTCGGAAAATTTTTTAAATCCTATGAAGAAAAAAAGTTTCCATAAAAAAGAACCAGAGCACAAAACAAATTTTAAAAAACCATCATCTGGCAATAATGCGTCCTTTAATAATCCACCTCAAATAAACGAAGCAAGAAGGGTATTGATTGGTGACAACTATCAGAATGTCGCTTTTTACAGAATTCTTTTAGGGGTACCTGTTGTTTATCTTCCGTTAATTCTTTTTCCATTTGTTTTATTGAGCGGATGGCTGACATATCTGCATCTTAAAATGATAGGGGCGCAAAATGTTATGAGATATCGCGACTTTCTGCCCGAGCGTTCAAGTTTTCGTTATAATTTTAAAACACAAATTATTATGGAAAAAAGATATTTTTTTTCATCGTGGTCACGTTCTGTAGTTTTCTGGATGTTCAACTGCACGAGATATTGCCCTTACAGTGTTGCACTTTTTCAATGGCACCAGTATCTTGTCAAAGTTGTCGAGAACTTCTGGTGCCCTTTCAAGCACAGCAAAAAGCACACTTATGGTGACGGGGCTATTGATAAATCGTACTGGCATCAACGTGAAATGGACACAAGGAAGCTGCATCCTGAAGATCGCGATAACCCTATCTGGAACAATGCTCAGGCAAAAAGCAGATAAGCAAATAAAAAAATCCAGGTGTTCGGTTACTTTTGAATTCATTGTTTAAGCAACAGGACACTTGAAGATAAAATTATCTATGAAACAGCAATAACTGATGCAATATCTGAATATATTTCAGTATAATAAAATTTATCATCAGATTATTTCATTAAAATTTTCTATAATCGATCATTTATTATTTTTCAGCAGTCTATACCGTTTCCATGCATCTTTTTCAGATGAACTTCGATGACAATCGGTACATTTCTCAAGATTTTCAATTTTCAAACGGGCATGTCTTCGCGTTACACCGCGTTTGCTGTGTGCATGGCATCCATAACATGAATAAGTTTGATAATTTTCCGCAGTGTGACATTTTGTGCAAGCTACATTATGGCGCTTTTTAAGTTTGAAATATTTATCATGATCCACTTTTGCCATAGTAGCTTTCCACGACTCAATCGTGTGGCATTTATTACAACTCTTGTCTGATGAGGAGTGTTTAAACTTTGATTCTGACGGGAAATTATGGCAATCAAAACATTTTGAATTTTTATCTGGATGAATAAAAATTGTCTGGTTCCAGTTTTTTATATTATGACATTTTGCACAATTATTATGTGCCTCAGAGTGCATCATTCGCTTTTGGCCAACCGGTGCAACAGGCGCCTTATGACACTCAAGGCAATCGGAATTCAGCGATGGATGTTTAAAGTTTGCGTCTTGCCAGTCTTGCACATTGTGACAACTATAGCATGCCGTTGAAGCTGGATTATGCTTTTTATCTGCTGGTGTAATATGACAAGAAGAACAGTTTTTTTGATTATGCTGATTAATCTCACTATGTAAAAACTTTTTTGTAAGATCACCATTGGCACCTGAATGTTCCCTGTGGCACACGGTACATGAAGATTTCGTTAAAGCCAGATGAAAATCAACGTCCAACCTAAGATATTCATTTTTTTCCTGAGGAGAAACTTCTTTGCGCGAAGTTCGGGTAATTTTACCTTCTTTATGACATTGCACACAATTAGCATCAGAATCAGGAGAAAACAGAGTATGACATTTTATACAATCTGATTGTATTTTTTCATGCACCTTGTGAATTGGTCCGGGGCGTAGAAAAATTTCAGGAAAGTTAAATGATAAAATAAGTGCGATTGAAAAGGTCGTCAGAAATATATATTTTGTTTTCATAAGTAGTGCAATATTTTTTAAAAAAGATAAATCGTTGATACATGAGCCAATGCAAGCGCCAGAAATACTGCTGTCAATGGCCGATGTATTTTCCTCCAGCGCATCATGGATTTTACTTCAAGAGATTTTATTAACAGTTCGCTATCTCCTTCTCTATGTATCTTCTGCTTTTGAGCCAGTTCCTCGCTTGCCTGCTCAAGCAGATACTTTCCGACAAATCCGCTGAAATTCGAAATCAAAAGAAAAAATACCGCAAGCCAGGGTAACAGAGCTGAAAAATGTATTCCTCCGTGAACAAGCAAAAGTAGAGAACCTGCCCATGCAAGAACTTCATGTATATTCAGCAGGGTTGATAATTTACCAATTTTAATATATTTATATTTGCGTAAAAAATATATAAGTGAAAACATAACAAGAAGTGCTCCCGGCCAACCAAATGACCGGCCAATTTCCGGGTAGCCCCACTTGTGCAGCATTCTGTCCACAAGTAACGCAAGCACAACTAATAAAACAAATAATAATATATAATTTTTGATACGCTTGTTTAACACAAATACCACAGAAATCTGAACATACTTATTGAAAATAATAATATTGCAGTGGTTTCATTGTTTTCCATTGGTTTACAATTATTTACAATCGTAGACAAAACTGAATAACACATTAGCCTGACCTGAAAGTACTTTGTATATCCATCAATATTGTTTAAAAAGAGTTTTAGGCAAAATTCAAGTCCATGGTTTGTAATTTATCATTAAATTGAATCGCACAATCTCTGCCTGCATTTTTTGCCTGATAGAGTGCCAAATCTGCCTTTTTTAATAAAGAGTTTATATCATCCTCATTTTCCAAACCAGCTATTCCGATGCTCACAGTAGGATTATAGGCATTCTTTGATTTTTTAAACAATTTAATTAATTTTTGAGATAGTATCTGAGCTTCAAATGACTTTGTCGCAGAACATATGATTAGAAACTCCTCTCCGCCGATTCGTCCGATATAATCAGAGTTCCGAATATTTTTTTTTAATACATTTGCTACGTGCTGAAGTACAATATCTCCTTTATCATGCCCATATTGATCATTAATAGTTTTAAAGTGGTCTACATCGATAGATAAAACAGATAAATCTACTTTTTTTCTTCTGGAATAAGAAATTTCATGTTGCAATACTTCTAAAATATATCTTCTGTTCATTAATGTTGTTAAATGATCAAATGATGCCAGGTTGTACAATCGTTGAAATTGCTTGTCATAACTTTTATCATAAATTATGACCAATACTGCGCTGATAATAAATGCAAGACAATAAAGCAAAAAATGAATATAGATAATATCATTTGAATAAAACAATAGATAAATGCCAGCAAAAGTGACCAGAGTTAAAAGTATCCATATCAAGCCATCTCTGATACCTGAAACCATAATAAAAAATATACCATAGACAGGTAACCACACGGGAAACGTTATATCATCCATTTTTTCCAAAGCACTTGCAGTAAAAACAACATAACCCAGGAAACTTGTAATGTTTGTAACAATATTCCAACTGCCTTTATATTGGGCATAATAGTAAGTAAAAATTGCCAGAATAGAAGCAATGATATCGGTTATTCCTGCAATTTTTGAATTTGACATAAAATCCAAAATCCCAACCAATGTTGCCACCGGAATGAGAGATTTCAATACTGAAGCAATAAACTCTTTTCGTTTCAGTTTGATTTGTGTTATAAGCATTGGACATTAAGACGCCCTGCTTTATAAAATTCAAACAATTGTCACAACTGAACAGAGTACCTGTGTGATAAAACCAGGCCCATTCACACAGCAAATAATAAGTGAAATTCGTAGATTTATTTTTCAATTTTATATTTAAACCTGTGCTCGATGAGAGGTATTCGAAAAATCAGATTTTCACTGTTACCAGAGAAACTGAATTTCTAAAGTTCAGACAATATTAATTATTAGAAAAAACAACCACTTTGTTTTTTCCTGTAGTTTTTGCGAGATACAATGCTTTGTCACTTTCGCTAAATAAGTCATCAATCGTTGAATTGGGTTTATAAGTAGTTACACCCAGACTGATTGTTACTTTTATTTTTTCACTCAGTTGTTCTTTTTGAACAAGTAGTCTGATTTTCTCGGCCAGAATTTTTGCACTTTCGATATCATGATGTGGAGATAAAATTAAAAACTCCTCTCCTCCATAACGGGCTACAGCATCACTTTTGCGGATATTTTCTACAAACAAACGAGAAATATTGATTAAAACCCGATCTCCTTCCTGATGGCCAAAAGTATCGTTTATAGATTTAAAATCATCAATATCTATTAATATTAAAGAAAAAATTTCTCCAAACCTTTCGCACTGCGAAACCTGGTTACCTGCAAAAGCAATAAGAAATCTACGATTATACAAACCTGTCAAACTATCTAATGTGGAAAGCTCCTTGAGTTCCAGGGTAAGTTTTTCTTTTTCTTTAACCTCTTTTTCCAGCGAAATTCTCAAGTTTTTTTCCTGGTTTCTGGCAAAAAATTCCAATCTTCTGCTAAAATGGGTATTTCTGGCATATAAAAACCCGAATATATTTGCAAGAGTATAAGAAAATAACAAGGCAAACAAGATATCATTTTCTATTGTAGAATCAAAAAACCGAAGGGCTAAAAATGAAACGGAAGCAGAGATCCCGGTAACTAGTGAAAAGACCAGTCTTTGAGGTAAAAATACATAGAAGACGATAACTGTAAGCATTTCGCTCAAACCTGCTATCGCCGTATGACCAGCAGTATTTAAAATGATTATGGATGAAGCGAAAACAATTATTAAAGAACAAAAAAGCATTGCCATATCCAGAAAAGCAGGTGATTGTTTTTTTCGTATAATGATTACCATAAGGAGAGCAATACTGGAAATACTGAACCGACTGATTACACTCTTAATAAAAGAATCACAATACCCAAGATGCAAATAATCTGGAATAGCAAAAAGAATAGTTATAATTCCACCAACATATACGGACATGGAAAATAATTTAAATCTTTCGGGAAAGGACCATTGCAAAAACTCATTTTCATAAGCTTTATCACGGAATGTATAATAAAGCGGGTGTATTAGTTTCTGTAATGCATCAGTATATAATTGGCTGGACATAGGATGATATGAACCCAGTAGCAAAGAAGACTAACAGGTCAATTATTTAAAAATGGGCTGTCTCAATTGGCGACTTTATCATGAATTGCACTTATACTTATATAATTTCTCAATAGCGCCAAAATCATAAACTCAATAATTTTCCTGAAATGAGCAGTAATGATTTTCACATTTCACGCTGCAGCAACTTTGTTTTTACCAGTTTTTTTAGCCTGGTAAAGGGCGAGATCTGCACGATGAAATAAATCCCGGGTTGTTTCACCTGGCTGAAGGCTCGCAATACCAATACTGATTGTTACCTGATGTTCCAGGATAAATCTGGTTTCCGACACTTTTTTTCTAATGCTTTCCGAAATTCGTGCAGTATTAACAATATCTGCATCTGGCAAAACAGCGACAAACTCTTCACCGCCCCACCTGGCCAGTAAATCATCTGAGCGAATACTACCGGCAATGGTCTTGACCACCTCTTTTAAAATACGATCTCCTGTCAAATGACCAAATGTATCATTTATTAATTTAAAATCATCTATATCAATTACGATCATGGATAAATTATTTTGAAGCTGCCTTTCTTTTTTTTCTAAAATCATTTTATTCAAGTATTTTTGCATAGCATTGCGATTATATACTCCTGTAAGATCATCGCGTTCTGTTTGATCCTGTAATAAGCGAATTCTGGATGCAAGGGCAAAAGAGAGCAAAGAGACTTCGATCATTCCTCCTATTTCCAGCATATAATTACTGAGCGGAATATTGATATTCATCGATCGCGAACTATACATGATTAAAGCAGTCAGATATATCAGCCATGCATGGGTATAGTATCTCGCATATTGGTATTTTGTGTAAAGAAAAAAACCTGCAGCGAGCGCAAATATTGATCCGGTTGATAAAACAGTAAAATAATATAAAGCCGGATAAAAATCAGTAAACATGGAAAACAATAAATAAAATCCATACAACCCTATATATACATTAAGAACAATATTCAATCTCGGAGTGTTTCTTTTTGTGTGCAAAAATTGTTTTACAAACAAATTTGCAAAGATAGGTCCTAAACTAATGAAAATCTGAGCAACTTGTCTATATAAAGTATAATCATTTCCAAAAAAGAATTCCAGTCGTCCATGAACACCAGACATAATCATTAATAAAAAAAGCACGTACAGTGTGTAGTACAGATAACTTTTATCTCGTACCATAAAAAATATAAAAAGATTATATAAAAACATGATAAACAATAAACCATAATAAAAACCATGAAAAAGTGAGTCTGAATTACTGATCTTTTCCAGTTCTTGCTTTGTAACAAGTAACAACGGTATTTCAATAGGATCATTTTTAGAAATAATTCTAAAATAAATTATTTCTGGTTTAACAGGGTTCAAATGAACAGGAATGCTGACTTTGGGCATATAAACAGTTTCTTTCTTGTTTGGACTTTTCAAACCTGTTTCAACCTTAAAATATTTTCCTGTTCCATCAGGTAGATAAAACTCAATGAATTCAATCAATGGATAATCAAGTAAAAGAGCCCAGGTGTTATGATTATTTATGCTGCCTTGAACAGCAATCTTCCCCCAAATAGCTGAACGACTTAGTCCAAAATTTGGAGAATTTTTTACATTTTGTATAAAATCATCATCTTTGTCCAGAACTTCTTCAAAACTCAATGACAAAGTTTTATCTTCCAGAAAAAATAGATACGGCGCAAGATCATAACGGCTGACTGAACCATCGGCCTTTATTAAAGTTTCAGCTGGAAGTTCCAATGTTAGAAAAAAAAACAATATCCATGCAACTCCCAAGCTTGTTTTGTGCAACATTAAAACCTCCTGCTATCAGAAATTGTAAAATACTTTCCATATTTTACTATGAAAAAATTTTTTCTTGAATAACAACAAGCAAACTTGCAAAACAACTGAATGTTTATGAAAGTAGAAAAACTTCTTTACCATTCCAGAGTTTTCTCATAAGGAATACATTGGTTAATCATTAATCTTGTTTGTAAACACTTTTTCCCATATAAACAGTCAGCGATTGTTGTAATGAAACGCTCCCTGCCCTGATTACACTGGTAAAAAAAATAATCCGATAATACTTATTATAATTATTAAACGTTTTTCTATAATAAATTAAAAATAACTTATACAATAAAGCAGATATTTTTGAGCTTGCTATCATGGAACGCATTCTGATATTATCAAAATAATATGTTTCAAGAGTTAGAAACCAGAAGATTGAAACTCAGGAAAATAAAAATTTCTGATGCTGAAAGCATGTTTTCTTATGCCGGTAACAGAGAAACAACAAAGTCCATGTCATGGAAAACTCATACCAGTATAGAAATGACTATTGAATATATTCGATCAATCATTCCATTCTATGAAAATGGTATATTTTACGATTGGGCAATCGAGTTAAAAAGTAGTATGTCGATGATTGGCACTTGTGGTCTGATAGATGTGCAAAAAAATCTTGATTATGCAGAAATTGGATATATCATACATCAAGACCACCATAGAAAAGGATATGGATATGAGGCTGTCAGTAAATTAATAGATTTTTCTTTTTTAGATTTATCGCTAAAAAAATTATATGCAAGAATATTTCCTGAAAATTCAGCATCTATTTGCCTGGTTCAAAAATGCGGATTTTCTCTTGAAGAGAAACCAGAACATTCCATTTCAAAGGAGCACCGTTGTTTCGGATCATTAAGTTACAGCATTGTCAATAATCAGATATAAGGGCCTTCATAATAAAGCCAGAATAATTATTTGCATGCCCGATATACCTCACCTGACATAAAAACCTTTTATTTTTTTACATCGACCATGGCTTCAGAATAATTCTACACCCGGAAATTTTGCTCTGTCTCTTCAAAAAAAGAACCCTGTATAAACTTTCTTCATAGTAATTTTTTGGCAGAGTAAATTTTGCAAAAAAATATCACAAGGGGGTGCCAGAGGCCGTTGCGGCCGGCGGCAGGGGCATGAAAATTTATGCACTGTGCGATGATACAGCCCGCCCCTTTTTTAATTTGTTCATGAAATGTTTGCTTAAATTGCTATGAATTATTAATATAAAAATAATAACAAAAAAATTATTCTGAGAGTAGACGTGTAATTTCTGAAACAAGTTTATCCAGATTGGTGCTGTTGATGGCAGAAACAAGTACAGGGTTTAATTTTATTTTCTTAAATGAGGCCACCCATTCATTCAGAAACTCTTCTTCCATAAGATCGCATTTATTAAAAAGTACGATAAAAGGCCGTTTGTTCAGATTCTGGTTATAGCTGTCTAATTCGCTGCGCAATATGCGTAATTCGTCTTCGACATCGGTCATGGTTACATCGAGCACGAATATAAGCAGACGCACACGTTCGATGTGTTTCAAAAAAGAGAGGCCCAGGCCATAGCCTTTGGATGCTCCTTCGAGTATTCCGGGAATGTCGGCTATAATGCAGGTGTGTTTGTTATCGAGTTCGAGGGTTCCCAGATTCGGGCTGAGTGTTGTAAAGGGGTAGTCTCCGATTTTAGGGTTGGCTCTGGTTAAGGTTTTGAGCAGGGTTGACTTACCTGCGTTGGGAAAGCCAACGAGACCCACGTCTGCGATAAGTTTTAAAGAAAGTTTTATGCCAAATTTTTCACAGTGTTCGCCGGGTTGTGAAAATCTCGGAGACTGAAAGGTGGAGCTTTTAAAAAAGGCATTACCCTTGCCTCCTCTTGCGCCTTCGGCAACAAGAAAGGGTTCATCGTCGAGAAAGTCATGAAGCAACTCTTCTTCATCATTGTAGAGAACTGTTCCGTAGGGAACTTTTATAGTGATGTCTTCGCCATCTTTACCGGTGCGGTTTACTCCGCTTCCGTGTTCGCCATTGCCTGCGCTGTAGCATCTGTCTTTTTGAAGGTGTTCGAGGTTAATGATTCGGGGGTCAGATTGTATGTAGACGTTTCCGCCTTTTCCGCCGTCTCCACCATCAGGGCCTCCGAGGGGAATAAATTTCTCTCTACGAAATGAGATACATCCAGGTCCTCCGTTTCCAGCTTTTACCTGAATATGAATTTCATCAATGAATTTAAACAATGAGTATGATTATGCGGGATAAACAGAAATCTTCTTTCTGGTTTTGTTGACCCACTCAAATTTTACTTTTCCGTCAACAATGCAAAAAAGAGAATCGTCTTTGGCACGCATTACGTTTTTGCCGGGTTGAAAAACTGTTCCTCTTTGACGAACAAGTATAGAACCTGCTGTTACAAATTGATCTCCGTATGCTTTTATACCCAGTCGTTGGGCATTCGAGTCACGTCCGTTTTTTGATGATCCGCCGCCTTTTTTGTGTGCCATGTATCCAGAAATATAAAGGAACTCTTCTGGTCAATATTTTTTCAAATTGATGAGGGAAATATAATCTTTTTTTTTATGACAATACATGAAATTTTTTATTTATGGTTACTATATGGAAACCATAAACGAAGGATTAAAAAATATTGAACTTTTAAAAGGTTGCAGACATTATATATTCAAGAATGTTCATAATATGAGCAAAGAAAGTCTGCTTAAAGTCCCTCACTCTTTTAAAAATAATATCTTGTGGAATATTGGGCACATTATCGCCTCACAACAGATATTAAATTATACGCTCAGCGGAGTCACCCCCAGGGTAGATGATCAATTTTTAAGTTATTTTCGAAAAGGTTCCTCTCCTGAAAAATGGTCCCCGGATAATTATCAGCCTGATATCGATCAGATTTTACATTTGCTTCAGGAGACTCCTGTCATGCTTGAAGAAGACTACAATAATAATCTATTTACAAATTTTAAACCCTATACAACAACAGCAGGGTCAAAACTTAATGACATTCTGGATAGTATGACCTACAATCAATATCATGAAGGAATTCATACAGGCTGGATTTTAGCACTTAAAAAACTGGTTGAGTAAACTCTGTACTATTACCTCTTTTTGCAGGTTTTTTTATGTTATGAATCAGGTATTCAGAAGCACTTTTTTGATTTGATGAAAACAAAAAAATTATTCTGGCATGACGGCTAAAAAACTTTCTTATCTGACACAATTTCATATTATCTCTGCGACGAATACGCTTTTAAAAATCATATCATATAAACAATCAATGAAATCTCTCCTCTATCCATAAAATCTATAAAAGAAAACCCTGCAATTTTTATTGATATTACATCTCCTTATTTAGAAGGGTACCTATAAACTATGTTAAAAACCATGTTCAAGAAGCAGATTCTTTTATTTCTCTTCTGGATTCTTTTCATTAGCTGCAATAATGGCAATGATGTTACCTATGACAGCTACAATACCCTTCATAAAAATTCTTTTCATACAAATTTTAATGAAAAATCTGATTATTTACCCATTGAATCGAATTTTGATTTTTTTCATATCAGTGGTCATATCCACGGTCTTCCTTTGAGCCATTCACTTTCCATATATGCAAATAATACTTCCGTGATAATTTACGGAGCGGGTGAAAATCAAAATGGCACGTTTACCCTTCCTGACTATTACATGGATAATGAATCTTATACCATATCAATAAAAGAACAACCCGAAGGATATCACTGCAACATTCAAAATGGAACAGGCTCTGTTTTTAAAGCTGATGTTACCGATGTGCAAATCGATTGCGTAATCAACCAGCTTTATTATATTGGAGGTACTCTGGAAGGTTTAAATGGTGATCACATCATTGTTTATAATAATGGTGAATACAAAGAGATCTCTGAAAATGGTCCCTTTTTCTTTGCAACCACATGGCTTCCGGGCAGTGAATACAATGTGGCCATCGTCACCTCTCCAGAATACCCTTCACAAAAATGTAACATTACAGATGGTTCGGGAATTGTGTTTGGAGATATTATTAATGTTAAAATAGACTGTTTTAATATAGAAAACCTGATCTCAGGAACTATATCAGGTAACACAGGCTCATTAGAGCTCTCCCTGAATGGGCAGATGAAGTTGACTGTTTCTGCAAATAGCGATCATTTTTCGTTTCCCTCAAGCCTTGTAAATGGCACCTCCTATGAAATAACGATTTCACGACACCCAACAGGGCAGCTCTGTTTTACCTTAAATAACAGCGGAGTTGTAGATGGACCAGCAGACAATGTTGCTATTCATTGCCAAAGCATTTCTGCAACCAGCCTGCTTTTACAAAGTGAACAGGGTGATCTTTCTGGAAATAAAATTTATATATATGCCTACAGCTCGCCTGAAAATTTCAGCTCTCCAGATTTTATATTTAACTTTTCCGTAGCCGCAAATTCTGCAGTCACTAAAAATGCCGGGATTCAATTACCTTCGGGTGTATGGTATCTTCGGGCGTTTCGAGATTCAAACAAAGACTCTTTGCCCTCACTTGGAATAGATCCGCAAAGCTCTTCTGTTTTAACCATTAATACCCAGAACCAGACCACCCAGAATCTTCTTGTACTTTATGATACCTCAGAAGTTGATTTTTTTCAATACCTCAATGCAACCATGGTGAATCAAAACAGATGGAGCGGATCAAACAACAGTATATGTGGAGGATTCTATCTTTCTCTTGAAGCTGGCTGGATATCTGGAAATATGGCACACATCAGCTCCCCCAAAGTAATGATGCCCAACTCTGAAATTATAACCCTTCTTGATGACGGAGGTTGCGGAGACGCTCTGGACAACTACAGCTCAAGCTACGATACTGCAAGCAATGATGGTAATTACTCGTATGGAATCGACTACTCATTCGGAGTTGATACCGGAACCTACACCTTTTTTTATAAAAATAACTACTTTGATATGATCTCAATTTATAAAGATTCTATCGATAAAATCATACAACTTTCGCAATATATTCCACTCGAAAACCCTACCGGAGAAAAAGCTCTGAAAACGATGACCCCGGAAATCCGCTGGGCTGCTGTTGAAAACGCCAGAAGTTATAAAGCTCTTTTACGTAATGATGACGGCAGTTATAATAACATTAATGATCTCAATAATAATACCCCGTATCCGGTTTATAATCCGTCAGGTAATTACTCCCTACTCGATCAGCACAGTTACTACGCATACATTCAGGCATATGACACCGATATAACAACAGAGGGAGATTACGACTCAATGTCCAAAGGTGTTGATAACTTTTTTATCACGGACTCAACAGGAACCCACTCGAAGATAATTAATGGCACCATTCAAAACAGTAAAAACCAGACAAGCGACTACATCATATATGCACGAAACAGCAGCAATTTATACTCATGGGATTCCAGTCTTTATCTGAGTCCGGATCATGAAAAATTTCAAATTGCGGTGCTTGATGATCCTGATGGTATAGCTCAGGTCGATGCAGTTATCAACTATACCGGTAATGGAAACTTTTTTAATTTTGAAAACAGAAATTTTCTCGTTTCTGTTTACCCTGTTGATCTGAACGAAAACAATTCTGTTTCACTCATCTGGAAAAACCCTGTTACTCTTTTATATCCTGAAAATTACTCATCAGGTCAAACGGACTATCCTGTTTTTCAATGGGAAAAATACCAGAATTCCGAGCTGCCCCGGAAAAGCTACATACTTCAACTTGAAGCAGATTATAACTATATCAGCAATGGATTGCTTACAGTACTACCCGGCAATACATCACAGATTGCACTGTCACAGCTGACCACTGGCAACTCTTACGATCTTTTAGCACTCTCTTTTTGTGTTAGTCAAGAAGGAATCTGGAATGAAAATTCCCAGAACTGTTCGATTCCGGTTAAAGAGAGTATTAAAAATCTGTCAGATTCTGAATACTGGAAATGGAGTATCTCTGTCATTACATGTGATTTTAATGATTACAGTACAAACAGAGACAGAGATCACAACGGATTAAGTGATTTTACCGATTGTCTTTTCAGTTATATTCATGAACACAAAAGTGTCTTTACACATTCAACCGTTTATCATTTTAATAAAAAATAATAAACCAGCCATTGGTCCTTTATTTATATGAGTAAAAAAGAAAAAACAGTTTATCAGTGCAGCAATTGCCAGGATACTTTTATCGCATGGATGGGACAATGTCCCTCATGCAAGTCATGGAACTCCTTTGAAGAAAAAACCGGAATCAAAACAAAAGGAACAACATCATCTCACAAAGATCCGATTTCCATTACCGCAGAAGAGGCCCAACCCGTAAAAAGAATTCATACCAGAATTGAAGAATTTGACCGCCTTCTCGGAGGTGGATTTGTACCCGGGTCTGTCACTCTTCTGGGTGGTGAACCCGGAATCGGTAAATCTACCCTGCTTCTTGAAATTGCCTCATGCGGCAAAAATATACTTTATATCTCCGGTGAAGAGAGTAACCAGCAGATTATCGACCGGGCGCACCGGATTGATGCAATGCATCCCAATCTGTTTCTGCTGCAAGAAACCGCTATTGAAAATATACTGGCAGCAATTCGCAAAACAAAGCCCGAACTTGTCATGATCGACTCAATACAAACCGTCTCTACCGACAGCGAAAAAATGTTCGCAGGTTCAGTTACCCAGATTCGTGGCGCGGCCTCTCTGTTTGTTGAAATCGCCCGTGAATTAAGTATACCAATTATTTTGACGGGCCATATTACCAAAGATGGACAAATTGCCGGCCCCAAGGTAATGGAACACGCCGTTGATGTCGTCTTGTATTTTGAAACCCAGAACTATGGCCAATACCGCTTTATCCGTTCGGTAAAAAACAGATACGGCTCGACGGGAGAGATCGCCGTCTTTGAAATGACCCCGGAGGGCTTAAAAGAGGTATCTGCAGACAAAAGCCTTATTCACCTCGATGACATCGGCGGCAACGGAAGCATTCTTTTTCCGCAGCTTGATGGCACAAGAGTATTACCTGTAGAAGTCCAGGTGCTCGTTACTCCTGCCAGCTTTGCCAACGGCAGGCGAATCGGAGAAAATATCGATATCTCACGTATCCATATGATAGCTGCCATTCTCGAAAAATTCATGGGTTTTAGCATGTCTCAAAGTGATATATTTGTCCGCATTCAGGGGGGTACCTACATGCGGGACCCTGCGGCTGATCTTGCACTTTTAATTGCTACCGCTTCAAGCTACCTGAACAAACCTGTACCCCCCAAACTTTCTGCTGCCGGCGAACTATCACTTACAGGCATAATCAGAAACCCTTCACATCTTGATCTTAGAAAAAAAACAATTCATGCGCTTGGTATAAAAAAAATCATCTGGGGTGGAGAAAAAAACATCAACAAAAGCACAAGTGATGACCCCTTTTACAATAACATAAAAGAGTGCCTTAAAGCCATCCTGAGCTGAACAATCTGAATACAAAATGAAATCAACCGACTTGCTGAACAACAAAATTACAGTAAAAACAGGAGATATTACCAAAGAACAATGTGACGCCATAGTAAATGCGGCCAACTCCTCACTCCTGGGTGGAGGGGGCGTTGACGGAGCCATTCACCATGCAGGTGGCCCCCAGATTCTAAATGAGTGCAGGCAGATACGAAAAACACAATTCCCCGAAGGATTGCCCACAGGAGAGTGTGCAATCACACAGGCTGGCCATCTTCCCTGCCGCTACGTGATTCATACGGTCGGACCCATCTGGAAAGGAGGAAACGCCAATGAAGCAAACCTGCTGCACCAGTCTTATTTTAACTCCATGAAAAAAGCTCTTGAGTACAAAATAGAAAAAATAGTGTTTCCGGCAATCTCGACAGGTGTCTATGGCTATCCCAGAGAAAAAGCTGCAACCATTGCTTTTAATACCATTAAAGATTTTTTAGTCAATTACGACTATCCACAAAAAGTTATTTTTATTTTTTTTTCTGATGATGATTATTATCTGTTTTTAAACAGTATTAAACCTATACTTTAATAAGATCAGGTCGTTTACACTCGAATGATTTTTCAGCGTTGCGACCGCATGAATTTACTTTTCTTTAGTAAAACTCAACTGAAATGGATTGATCTTTAACTGATCTTTAAGGGTAAAACAACAAAATGAAAAACCAATTTTCACTAAAATTATACAAATATAAAATTCAAGTAAAGGTAACAATAAAAAATAATATTTAAATTCTTTAAAACAAATGATATCCATTTTAATGCAATTATCTCTTCAATCCGTAAGTGCAGTTTTTAAAATGATCTGAGGCTAAAAAACAGTTTAGAACACAGGGTCCATTCCTGAAATTGTAGACACCCCTTGAGAGATTACAAATTAAACTCAGCCATTAAATACGGGCAGGACTTTTTTTCATTTTATATTAATCCAATTTGTCAATAAATGTTATTTAGGCAGCAATCTTTCGTTTAATGCTATTAACTATATAAGTCATAACTTCGCCCTTTCCTTTTACTGAAATCAACCCCCTCTGTTCACATTCAAAGTCATCTTTTACTTTTTCATAGGTACTTGGAGAAATCTGCACCCGATTAATAATTCCATGTGACTCCATTCGACTGGCAAGATTTACAGTGTCGCCCCAAAGATCATAAATAAACTTTTTTGTTCCGATTACACCCGCAACAACTGGACCAGAATGGATTCCAATACGTAAAGCCAGATTAAGATTATTTTCTCTATTGAACTTTTCCAGGAAAAACAGCATTTCTAATGCCATCCGTACAACTGTTTGTGCATGATCAGGCCTTGGTTCAGGTAAACCTCCTACCAGCATATAACTATCACCAATCGTTTTGATTTTTTCTAGTCCAAGGTCATGTGTTAACTGATCAAAAGAAGAAAAAATTGTATTTAGCAATGCAACGAGTTCAGCAGGAGGCATTGTATCGGCAAATTGTGTAAACCCTACTATATCAGCAAATAATACTGTTGCCTCTGCAAAATGATCAGCAATTGTTTCATTGTTGATCTTGAGGCGATTTACAATTGCACTCGGCAGAATATTCAATAAAAGCTCTTCAGACTTTTCTTGTTCTTTTTTTAGTTGAGCCATCATTTGCTTTTCTTTTTCATGTGCTGTTTCAATGTTCACCAGCATTTCATTTATTTCACTGGATAATAAAGACAGTTCATCTGATCCGCCCGTAGTGACTCTCCTTGAAAGGTCGGCCGTCATTTTTACATCGTTTACCTCGACACCAAGACGTCTAACACGAAAAAGAACAATCCTTCCAATAATAAATAAAATTAAAACTCCGAAAATCAACCCTGAAACCAAAACTGTTAATATTATGTAGTTAATACTTTTTTTCCCTTGATGAAAAATATCACGATCAATATCAACGCGTACTAAAAGAGCTGGATTTGAAACCACATCGTTAAGCATCAAATATCCTGAAATAATATTATCATTTAAAGGTTGCGTTACGATAGGCACTTTTTCATTTAAAATCTTCGATTGAATGATAAAATCTTCAGGTAATTTGGGGTCATCTATACGATAATCTGTAGTATTTAAATGTGTTCTTTGTGCTATGTTATGTATTACGTCTGATGATAAAAAACGCCCCATTACAATCATTCCATTAGAAGAACCTTCCCGATTTGTAGGGAAAACAGCTCTGGAAGCAAAAATCATAGGACCTTCAGGCAGCATTAATAATCCTGTCTGATTATCTTCAAGAGTTATTAATCTTCTGAAAAAGTTACCTTCATTTGCCAGTTTCATAAAAGATTCTGGTGTCGGAATTTTTAATTCTTTATCAAGATCTAAAGCCTTGGCAAAATAAATTCTTCCTTGAGAATCAAAAAATGCTATTATATTTATTTTTAAATTTATAACCGTTTCATCCATTAATTCTGTAACTACAAACTCAGAATCCTCTGGCTTTTTACTTTTTTCAGCAATAAAGTTAAATGGCCTGTCCCACTGCGCCCAATCCGAAACTGTTCTGTCAAGCGTTAATAACTCTTCGAGATAGGCATCACGAAACCGCTCTGTATTTTTTATTACATCCTGAGTCTCAAGATCCGCATAACTTTTGAGAAGTATAGAAGATAACGTTCCATAAAGAATCAAAATTAAAGCAAATATTGTAACACCTAACGCCAATATAGTTTTTCGATATAATGTCATACCGCCAGTATATATTTGAAATTTATATTTACAAGAGAAAAACACTTTACATCTACAGCTTTAAATTAATTTGTCGAATTCAAATTTTTGTTGCACCTGCATAAAAGTCTAATAAACAGGAATAGCAAAATATTTGAAATACAAAAATATGGAGTTTTAAATGAAAAAAAGAAATACTTTAGTCTTATGTTTAATTCTTTTCGGATATAGTACACTTGCTGCAGCGGAGGAAGACAAGAATTCAGCAGAACAAGAGAAAAAAATAAATTATAATATTGCCCTTGATGTGGCAAACGTTTACTTCTGGAGAGGCTATGACTATTATAGTCCATCTTTATCAGATCCTCAAAAAAACTTTAATCTTGTTCCTGGTCTTTTCCCATCTCTGACAATGGACTTTTCGAACGGATTTTCTTTTAATGTCTGGTCGGCACTTGCTCTGGCTTCCCGTAATTCAGCTTCAGGAGACCTGCAGTCACTCGATGAAGTAGACCTCACATTGGCCTATGAAATTGAAGATATTTCAGGAACTTTTTCAACGCTTTTAGCTGTATATACTTACCCAACTTCGAAGGGCGCAGCATATCCAGAACTAGTCACTTCGTATACTGCACCATGGGATTTATTGAATCCGTCACTAACCTATGCAATATCATTTGGCCCGGAATCAACTCAATACCAGTATAGCTCGTTTTCCTTATCACATGAATTCGAGACTGGTATTTTAAATATTGCGCCAGATCTTGCCTTTGGATACTGGATTAATACAAAAGGTTCACACCTGGATCTTAATATTCCTTTTACCTTTGCTTTTACAGAAAGTTTCGAAATGCATACAGGTGTACTCGGAAGTTATCGATTCTCAGGATTTGATGGCGCACCTTTTATAGTTGTAGCAAACCTCGGAACCTCTTTTTCTTTTTGATCTATCTTACAAAGTGGAAAGTTTGAATATTTGTCTCATTGACATATCAAACTTTCCCGAACCTATTTAAACAATGTTGAATCTGAGAACTCCTCATCAGTCAGACTTTATCATCACCCATATTTTGTTTTCTTAAATTTTTTTATTTTACAATAATTATAAAAAAGATTCTATTCGTGCTAAAAGCATAAAAAAATAGAAATTCTCTTCAACCAAGAGAATAAAAAAACAAGTCCGCTACAACATATCCAGGACTTAAAATAATTTAAAAGGTTATTATATTATAAAATTTTTTCTTTTCAAGAACAGAAAAGAAAGAATTAATGCTATATGAATAAAGAAAATCCCATGAAAGGCAAAAAAATAGTCAAAATGATGGTACTTGTGATTTCCATACTGGTTCTGGATTTTGCATTCAACGTTGCCTATAAAATTATGTTTTCTCTTCAACTAAATCTATCTTCCTATGCAATGACAGCCCTGGGAATGAGTTTTGTTGTTCTTCTCGCTTTACCCGCATTCTCTATTCCCGAACTTCTGGAAAAAATAACAAAATTGTTTCTTGAAATGTCCATAAAAATCAGCTCTCTTATTTTCCAGAAAAACATTGCTGCATTTATGATCTTCTTTGTGCTTTTATTTATTCTCTATATCGGATTTTACTGGGCCTGGTATGATAAACTTATTTTTTTCGACTCTTCAATGCAAGATCCCTTCTTTCTGGAAAAAATTAAAAGTGGTAGCGAAGAAATCAAGCGGGAAATCTTCAGATAAAACAGCTGCAAATCACTATATTTCATTGATCTATTTTTAAAGATCCCCTTCCATCGAGAAGGGCAATTTCAATATGATCTGAGAATAAAAAAACAGTTTAGAATGCAGGGTCGATTCCTGATGTTGAGATTGCGAAAAACAACTCAAGAAGCAACCCTGCATGGAAACAACAAAAAAGCAATCTGAAAAAGCCTGCAATCATTTATCAATGGAAGAGTGTGAAGAAATGGCATACTGTCTGAAAAAAGCATTCACCCAGAAAGAAATAGCCAAAATATTGAACAGATCACCATCGACCATATCAAGAGAGATCAGCCGAAATTCTGCCCAAATTCGAAAATTCCGTTACCGTGGCCATCACGCTCAAATGCGATCCGATGAAAAAAGCTTAATTGATCCACTGGTCAGAAAATTGAACACGCATTAATAATCAATTAGGGAAAACCCTGAAATTCTGAACACTTTTTGAGAGATTAAATATTACCTTAATCATTAAACGCAGAATTTATTTATGTAATGCATTAAACTTAATTAGAAAAATAAACGATAAATATTAAATTTACAAATCATAATTACAAGCAAAGAAGAAAAAAATCAATTCTCTTGCCGTTGTGTTAAAATATCAAAAATTGACCTGATCATGTCTACAAAACCTGATAATATTTTTATTATTATTGCAGATAGCTTGAGGTTTGATACTCTTTATAGTGAACCTCTTCCCCCTTACATGAAAAACAATGCGGTGCAGTATACAAATGTGCGCTCAAGTGGACCATGGACCCTTCCAGCGACCGCTTCGCTTTTTACGGGCCTGTTACCTCATGAACATGGGGCAACCGCACAAACCAGATCCATTCATAAAAATATTCCCACGCTGGCCGAAGAGCTGAAAAAAGCTGGTTACCAGACGACCCAGATTACTGCAAATATTGCCACCACCTCTGTATTTGGTCTTCACCGGGGCTTTGATCAGATATTACCCATATGGAATATGGTTGAACCGGTTTTTAAAACAATAACCCGGTTTTTACTTCTTCTGGGAAAACCCAGGGTTCGAAAAATTTTACTTTCACGTGATGACATTGTACACCAGCTTTCTGAAGATCTGAAAATGGGTAATTGCTGGTTTCAAAATACCTATAATGATATCTTCGAACAGTGCCAGAGCATTATGGCGCAAAACAATAAAAAAAATTTCTTTTTTATAAACCTTATGGAAACACACTTTCCTTATCATATCGACAGCAGATTTCGTCTTGAAACAAAAGGTATAATAAAAAACATAAAAGAACTCGCTACACTATTCCATACAGTTAACCAGACCTTTTTAAAAAAAGAAACCGGACTACCCAAACCTGAATATCTGGAACTTCTGAAAAGACGACAGAGTAAAAGCTGGAAAATTATAAAAAACCCTGTAAATGATTTTATCGAAAAACTGCATAAAAACAAAAACAACCTGGTAATTTTTGCCTCAGATCATGGTGACAACTTTGGAGATCAAAACTGGCTCTATCACTTCAGCAATGTAAACGAAGGGGGAAACAGAACGCCTTTATTCTGGTTTGATAACAACCACCCAAAAGCAAAAATTACAGACCACCCTGTAAGCGCCCGTTTTATTTATAATTCGATACTAAAATCAGCAGGTATAAAAACCGCCGGACCTGTCATCAGCGATAAAGACCCAGTAGCCTATCCATTAATTGAAAGTTACTGGTACAATAACATGGGAAAAACTCTGCCACAATATTTATATAACCAGTTCTGCTTTCATAACGAAAATACCCGCTTTGTTTTACGTAATAACCAGTGGCTCTCTGCTGCGGTGCAAAAAGATATTCTTAAGCCAGAAGAAACTTACAAGCCCCTAGATAGCAGCGTTGACCCCATAAATGAAGTTAAAAACAAAAAATGGAAAAACTATCTTGAAGAAAAAGTAAAAACGTTTAAAGTATTTTCTGAATCGGTAAAACCTATGCGTTAAAAATGCTAAATGTCATATACCCAAAATAGATCACTAAAAATATAATTCCAGCCCATCTGGACAAAATGTTTTTTTTACTCAGCAACAAAAAGTAAATCAACAAAATCGAGGCAAATATTAAAACCAGAATATCACGGGAAACAATACTCTCCACCGCTATCGGTCGTATGAGTGCTGAACTCGAAAGAACAAAAAATATATTAAAAATGTTTGAACCGACCACGTTACCAATAGATATATCATCATTTCCTTTTAATGTAGCCATTACCGAAGTAACAAGCTCAGGCAATGATGTTCCCAGAGCAACTATTGTCAGGCCTATAACCCTCTCATCAAGACCGGCAAATCGGGCAATAGAGGTTGCTCCTGTAACGACCCATCCTCCACCAAAATATAACAACAATATTCCGGATATCAGATAAAAAAGTGCTTTGAGTAACGATATATTCGTATTGTTTTCTGCTACTTCCAGATTACTGGTTTTACCGAGAGAGATTATGTACGAAATAAATACAGCAAAAAAGGTAAACAAGATTAATCCATCTGATCTGCTTAACACCATTTCGCGGCTATGATCCAGAATCACATCATTAACAAGAATAAAAACAACCATTGCAGCGAGCAAGGAAAAGGGTATCTCTTTAAAAACTGTATTTTTTTGAACCTTTAAAGGTCTTATAATAGAAGAAACTCCCAGTATTAAAAGTATATTACAAATATTACTGCCTATGATATTGCCCAGAGCGATTCCATTATTTCCACGATAACTTGCAATTGTATTTACAGCAAATTCGGGCAGAGAAGTACCCATGGAAACAATCGTCAAACCGATAATTAAATCGGGAATACGAAGTTTTCGCGCAATAAACAAAGAACCCTCTATTAACCAGTCAGCTCCCTTGACAACAGCAAGAAAACCGACCGGTAATAGCAGATATGATAAATCCATTAAGGATTTTAAACTGCTCTATGCTTCCATTTTTCCCATAAGACAACTATGGGACTGGCAATAAAAGAAGATGAGTATGTACCAATGATGATTCCAAGAATCAGAACAAGTGCCATATCTTTCAAGGTGTCTTCTGCCATAAAGAAAACTCCCACAATAGAGATCATTGTGGCTAATGAGGTGATGGTCGTTCTCGCCAGGGACTCATTTATTGATTGATCAACAAGAGCTTCCACTGAAATAGAATCGTTTCCTTTCATGTTTTCTCTTATTCTATCAAAAATAACGATCGTATCATTTATCGAGTATCCCAATATAGTCAATAAAGCAGCCACTACAGGTATCGACAGGGGAATTTGCAAAACACCTATAAAACCTACTGTAAATAAAAGATCATGCAAAAGTGCCAGCATTGCTCCCATAGCAAATTCAACTTTAAATCGAAAACTGGTATACAGGGTAATCAATACCAGAGTAATCAATAGAAGCTTTATCGCAGAATTCGTCAGATATTTTCCTACTGTGGGGCCAACATGATCAGCACCGACGAAAACTACTTTTTCAACATTTTCTTTGCCAGTAATAATTTCTTTTTTTACAATATAGCGCAAATAGTCTATCGCATTAACAGCATATCCGGCTTTATCAAGATCTGCTGCAATACCGGCGGCTCTTTTTTCAAGTTCACTCTGAAACTCTCCATCAATTTCAATTTTAGCCATCTCTGATTCTTCAGTACCGGCTTTTACAATAGTTCCTGTGATGCTGTTTTTTTGAAAAATCTCTTTTAAACGGTCTACTGTAACCACATCGTTTATTGCCACCTCAAGATTTACACCTCCGGCAAAATCAATTCCTTTTCGGAATCCATTTTTAGTTTCAAAAGTTAAAAAAAGAGTAATACAAATTCCTGCAAGAGAACCCAAGAGAGATATCCATTTTAATTTCATGAAAGGTATCATATTTTTACCACCTGATTTTTTTTAACCCATGCGGGAATATTTTCCCCAACCCACGGGTATTCTTTTTAAATTCCAGCTAAATGCCATCGCATTAAATAATGTTTTTGTTACATACAAGGCCACAAACAACGAAGCGAGAATACCAATAAATAACGATACCGCAAATCCTTTTATTGGGCCCACTCCAAACTGGGAAAGAACTATCGCTGCCATGAGCGTTGTCAAGTTGCTATCCAGAATGGTCCAGGTTGCCTTCTCAAACCCCTGAGAAATAGCAACTTTCAACCCCTTGCCTCTTCTAATCTCTTCTCTCATTCTTTCATAAATGAGAACATTCGCATCCACGGCCATACCCAGTGTCAACACCACTCCGGCAAGACCTGGTAGTGTGATGGTAAAATCCATAAGGGCAAGTAATGCAGACATAAACAGTAAGTTCAATATCAGACCAATTACTGCAATAAACCCGGCAACATTATAATAGAGAATCATAAAAACTGCTACGGCAAAAAGGCCGATAAATACTGCAATAATCCCTTTTCGAATGGATTCATATCCAAGCGAGGGCCCAACTGATTTTTCTTCTACTATTTTCATAGGAACAGGCAACGCACCTTCCTTTATAATAAGTGCAAGATCCTTGGCTTCCTGCTGGGTAAATGAACCGTTTATCATTGCAGAACCGGTTAATATCGGATCTCCAATAGAGGGAGCGGAACGAATTTTATCATCAATTAAAATTGCAAGCTGTCTTCCTCTGTTTTTTGTAGTGAGTTCTGCAAATTTTCTTGTGCCTTCAGGAGTAAGTTGAAAATTTACAGTATTTTGAATTCTTTCCGAGTCAAATCCTACATAGGTATTCGGCGTCATATCGTCACCAGAAAGCGCAGCAATTCTTTCAAGCACCATAAAATACAGAGGCTTAAGACGACCCTTTAAATCTGCCGGATCTTTGTCCCAATATACATTCAAACTATATTGAGGTGGCAGCTTAATCTCCTGCTCTACATGCTTAATGAAATTTTCGCGGGTTGCGTCACTGTCCATTTTTGCATAATCTGCAAAGTATGGCACTGCTTTTTGAAGATAGACACCAGCTCCATTTTCTACGGCCGGCTCTGATAATTTATACTCAACTCTTGCAGTCGATGAGATAATTTTTTTCGCTTGTTCTGGAGAGGCGACACCAGGCAATGAGAGCTCTATCTTGTCATCACCCTGCATACGAATCATAGGCTCAGAAACTCCTGTTTTATCAATTCGCGAACGAATAATTTCCAGAGCGCCTGCTACATATTCACGCTTTTTCTCGTCTGTAAAATCAACAGCTTCAGTAATTTGTTTTAATTCAAACTCAATTTTTTTCTTTTCATCTTCATCTTTAGTCGCCGCAAGTTTGTCTTTTTTCTCTTTAATATAACTTTCAGGGTAACGATCATTAAGCTGACTTTTTAATTTTTCAAAGTCTGCTTCCATGAGAAGGTTCATCCCGCCCTGTAAATCCAGACCGAGTTTAAAGGGCTTGGCTTTTAATTTGGTCTCCATCCACATCGGCTCTAGTTTCACCTTTTCGCTGTCTACACCTTTTAATCTGGAGAGTTCATTTAAAAATGCTGCCTGAACAAAATATCCATGGACTTTTAAAACCTTGACTTTTTTATCACCAACTCCTGCAACCTCTACAATTTCTGAACTGAATCGTTTACTATATCGGACTGTTAAATAATCACTTATTTCTTTTATGTTAGCATCAAGAACCTCTTCGGTCAGGTCAGGCAAAAAATGTACAGTTATCTCGCGTTTACCAAGGTTGGGCCAGACTAATAATACTGAAAGAATTACAACGATTAAAATAACAACCACACGACTTTGTATGTTCACAATAAGCTCCTAAATTATAATTTACGGGAATTTGATTTAACCCGTGTACGGTAAATTAAAAAAAGTATGACAATTATAATAACAAGTGAAGACTGCTTCCAGTCAGG
>Ga0224495_10000626_pt1 | contig 27173 bp, 26 predicted proteins | sample SF_Jul11_sed_USG_FD_168128 | JGI IMG/M metagenome (GOLD analysis project Ga0224495, IMG submission 168128) | Sediment microbial communities from San Francisco Bay, California, United States - SF_Jul11_sed_USGS_4_1 | ecosystem: Environmental > Aquatic > Marine > Sediment | place: USA: California...
CATATTATCAGGGAAAAAAAATTATATTGATTATTCGCATGTCGTTGCATAAATTTCACTATTGCGTATGACAATATACAAAAAAATGTTGATTCGGGTACTTGTTTTGCTCCTGGTTCCCATGTTCGGGATTTGTTTTTAATTTTAATACATCTTAAAAATCGTTGAAAAGGAAATACTGTTGAACTCTAAATACCCAAATATAAAACAATCCATTTTCTTAATTCTGGGAATTACCGGTATAATGATCGGTCTGGGAATATTTTTGGGAATTCTTGCTGCTGCCTTAAAACTTAAAATTTCAAATCATCCCGTCATTATTGGTTCTATCAATCTTTTTGCCATTGGATTTTTTTTGTTACGGGCAAAATCAAAAACAAAATGTAAATATGCTGAAATATATCCCATTCAACCGTTTGATAAACAATTTTTAATTCCTATGGTTTTAATTCTTCTGGGATTATCTGTTATACTTTCTGAAATGGATAATGTTTTACGAATTTTTTTACCTATGCCTGATTTTTTAATGAAAATTTTTATGGGTCTGACACTAAAATCAGAGAATCTTTTTGAATCTATTTTTTTGTTATCTATCATTGCCCCCGTTTCTGAAGAGCTATTATTTCGAGGATTGATCTTACAAAGTTTCTTAAACCAGTACAATGTTTGGAAATCCGTATTGGTTTCATCATTTCTATTTGCTTTAATGCACCTAAATCCATGGCAATTTACCAGCGCTTTTTTACTGGGTATAGTTTTTTCTTTTTGGTTTATAAAATTCAAGTCGTTACTTCCCTGTTTAATAGGGCATTCATTATTTAATTCACTACCAATCTTGCTGAAATATACCAACCTTAACATTGCCGGATACACTACTGACCCTGTAACGAGTACATTTCAACCCATCTGGTTCGATGCGGTTGGATTCACTCTTTTAGGTTTTGGAATATATATTTTTAAAAAGCTTTCGTCAGGTTTGAATAAACCGGTTTTTGGTAATGTCGAATGATTTGTTTAAAACTTGCGATGATTGTTTTAAATGGGAGTAAACTATGAGATTTGTTATAAAATATGGAAGTTTTCTTTTTATTGGTTTATTAATAATGGAAAACAGTTTATTTACGATAACATCCAAAAATGAGAGTACAAATTTTGAAACAGAACTTAACAGTTCCATTGCCAACATTTTACTTGAAACAAAAAAATATGACGAACTTGAACGTCTGAGTAAAAAGGCTTTAAATAAAGATAAAAATTCGTTATCAGCAAACTACTATTTATTTATCGTTAATTCAATTAAAAAAAATGAAAATAATACAAAGAAATACCTGGATGATTTTGAAAAACTATTTAAATCAAAAGCAACTGTACTCGGCACTCCAGAAACTGGCTTGATGATATTATTAGACAAACCTGAAACAGACGTTGTATCTGGTAAAACAGTTTATTTAGATAGCGGTAATACCGAACAATTTAATTATATTCCCATTTACTATTCGCTTGCTTCAAGATATTTAGAAACGAAAGATTGTCGAAATGCATTGTACTGGTTAAACGCTGCAAAATATCCAACAAATAATGATGAATACTATTTAGGGTTTCAGGCATTCTGTAATTATCAAATGAAGAGGTATGAAGTCTCCCGAAATTATTATAAACTATTCCTGGAAATATCTGAAAATAAAGCCGTAGCGATGTATAGCATTGCAGCTTCATATGCAAAGGAAAAAAATGTTGAGCAGACCATAAAGTGGTTAAAGGATGCTTTTAAAAAAGATAAATCTTTATATAATGAGTTAATCACTGATAAAGATAATGATTTTTCCGACGTTAGAAACACAGATGAGTTTAAAAAATATTTATATGAACTGGAAGTGGAAAATAATTCTATAAAATAATTTTATAATAATTAATGGCGCGCTACATGGAGAACATTCATTCCAATTGGTAATGGTAGATAAAAATAACACTCCTCATAATCCGCCGCTTTCCCAAAAAATAAATTTACAAACGACGTATAAAATGAATGGTATGAGAAATAACATTAATGGAAAGAACTAAAATTATAACGTTAAACCCAAGTACAAATATAAGTACTTTTTTAAGTTTTTTAAATACCAACATAAAATCCTCTTTTATTTACTATCGACAACGAAAGTGTGATACTTTTATCCGATCAATGATTTTATTTTTTTTGTAAACTTTCAAAACTTTTCCTGAATATTTAACATGTTAAAATACAATTACTTATGTTATAAAAATGATTTGTAACTCGTTTACTATAAATCATATATTCGGTAAGCAATAATAAAGCGAATTGACAACAGAAACAAAACTCACGCTCAGTCAATAATTGAATGAAATACTCAGTTTTTAGAAAATTTATCTTACTTGTTTTATTTTTAAATACATTTTTTTTAAATGCAAAACCTTATATTGTTTATCCTGAAACCTCTGTTACGAATATTTCGCCAAACCTTTATTTCTATGAAGATCATACCAGAAATTTATCCATTCAAGAAGTGTCTTCAAAAGATTTTAAAGACAAGTTTTTTTTAAATAACCGTGTCGCTACCCCTTATTGGCTCACAACATCTGCAGTCTGGGGCAAAATTTCTCTGGATTTAAAAAAAACAAAAAATAATTATTATCTTCTATTTCATAATCCTATTATGGAAAATGTTGAAGTTTTTATTCCCGATATTCATGGCGGTTTTTATAAGATAGTGACAGGTCATGGAGTTGATATAAATAAAAGAATAATTCCCGATCGAAAAATAATTATTCCTGTTCGATCTCCGGTTTATCCGAATAGTAATTTGTCAGAAGGTACTATTTACTTTCGAGTATTCAGCCCAATGAATGAATTTGATCTAAAAGCATCTCTTGTCACAGAATTAGGTTTGTCGAAAGTAAAAGAAATGGATACTGCTTTTATAGCTGGTTATACCGGAATCATCATTGTGATGTTTATATATAATTCTTTTATCTTTTTTTCCCTGAGAAATAAAAGTTACCTGATATACATTTTTTATACACTGACAAAGGGAATTTTAATTTTAGGAACCCAGGGGATTACCCATGAATATGTATTTTCTGATTTTACTTCGGATCTCTGGAATTTAGGTTTCTTTGGAGTAGTATCTCTGATATTCGGAAATTTGTTTGTAAAATATTTTTTAAATTTAAAAGTAAAATTACCTGTAGTAAATAAATTATACGATGTCATTAACGTTTTGCTTTCGATTTCATTTTTTATAAAATTTATTGATGCAACTTATTTTAATTATATTTATTTTATCTTTTTGTTATTAAGTACAATTCTATCGTTAACTTCAGGACTAAGATTATATAAACAATATTTATTTGCAAGAGATTATACGCACGCATGGCTCTTTTCATTAACTGCAGAAATTCTCTATACCATTGCAACCAGCGGAGTTTATATTCCGGCTACCATTTATCTTGTTCAAATAGGGCATGTTTTTGAAACCGTACTGCTTTCACTTGCCCTGGCTCGTCAGATCAGATATCTACAAGGAGAAAAAAAGAAACTCGGCGCCATTGAACGAGATATTGCTTTCGCAGAAGAAATTCAAAAAACCCTGTTTCCTCGGTCGTATCCAATTTCCCCTGCCTATAGTTTAGCCGGTAAATATCAGCCAAGCAATAAAATGAGCGGTGATTTTTACGACTTTGCCATAAGAAAAGACAATATCATTTGCATCATTATGGTCGACGTTGCCGGTCATGGATACGCTGCTGGCCTGATAGCTGCCATGGTTAAAGTAGCTTTCCATGAAACACTTGAATCTTCAAAAAGTGCCAGTATACATCAAAATGAAATCAACAGAATCCTGTCTCAAAATGTACAAACATTATTTGCTACAGCAATAAATTTACGAATTGATCCTGCAAAAAAAATGTTCTATGTTTCAAGAGCAGGACACATGCCGCTTTTGCATTTTAAACGTGCAGAAAATACTATCACAGAATATTTTCCGAAAGGGATACCGCTTGGAATATTAAAAAACCATTCTTACGAAGAAATATCCGTTAAATATAAAAAGGGAGATCGATTAATTTTATTTACTGATGGAATCCCAGAATCTGAAAATATCCACGGAAAAGCATATGGGCTAAATCAATTCCAAAACGAAATTATGAATTTTATTCATGACTCTACAGATTCATTTTGTGACAATCTGATTATGAAAGTTAATCAATGGTCTAGAAAAGTTCAGGCAGAAGATGACATTGCCCTGATTGCCATTGATCTGCATTAAATTAATTATGCTTTATATATAAAATAATAATTATTTTAAATATTCATATGAAATATATATTTAATCGTTATCATACTATTGGCGCTCGAATTTTTTCAGGTCTTTTTGATGGTATAATTTATATAAGCCTATCAGTCATTATTCAGTTTATCTTATTGTGGTACAGGCATCCTATTTCTTTTTTAATTGAGTTAACTCTTAATATATTGATTATATATATCTATATTATTATAATGACCGCAAAATTCGGAGGCACACTTGGTAAACTCTTCTTTAACCTTAATGTGGTTGTCTGTGATAGTGAAATTTACATATCCTGTTTACAATCATTTAAAAGAGAAATTTTAAATATCGTTGCGGTTCTTCCCAGACTCATTGCTACCGCTGCTATTTTTTTTGATTATTCTAGAGAAAAATTTTTGGCTATAGCCTACCCTGAATTAACGAACTTTTGGTTTATACTGGATTTGATCGTTACTGTGTTTTTATTGACCTCTGAAGTAGGTACCGCTTTATTAAATTCAAAACGACGCGCCTTGCATGATTTTATCGCAGGTACCATTGTTGTAAGAATTGCCCCTTACCGCCCCTTTTCGAGATCAGCTGTTATTATTTTATTGATTATTTTTTTTACTGTCTTTATTTATTATGACGTTTCCAGTCAGTTTACTCAAATGATAAAAAGCGTAGCTTAATATCTTGAAGTTATACTTAAGGGCACCATGGACGGTACAACCCAAATAACCCCAAATTACATAGTATGTGAGCCCGATTCTCTGATATTTTCAAAAAGTATGTTCGCCAAACTATATCCAAAATAAAGTAAGGTAAAAAAAAATATACGGAGTTAATTATGAGTGAAGAACAAGAAATTTTAATCGTTACATCAAAGCTAAAAAAGCATATAAAGTCAAAAGGTTTTAACACAGCAGGAACCGTTGCTGAACTACTTTCAAATAAAGTAAGGGAACTATGCGACAATGCTCTTGAAAATACAAAAAAAAATAAGCGTAAAACGCTTATGGACTCTGATTTTGAATAAAATCAAGGGACAAAGTTAAAAAGGTTTCAGCAGTACCGACCATTTAATCTATCCGATATGTCAGAAGTGATGAAACAGAGATATTTTTAAATTCTTAACGAACTAAACAAATATTTCTAAATTAAATCGTTAAAGTAATAAATATAAGATATTAAATGTTCGGTACATTTCTTAAATTAATTTAACCAGTATCAAGTGCATTACGATATAACCTGAAATTATATTTATTTTAAACAGTATTATTTTGGCCAAGTTTTTTTAATAACTTAAGATGAGAGTAAATAGCTCCCCCAAAAGTTGGTTGTTCCAAATATGGTATTTCAAATTCCTTAGCAGTCTCTCTGACAATTTTTGAAATAAGCCTGTAATGAATATGACAAATTTTAGGGAATAAATGATGCTCGATCTGATAATTTAAACCTCCAATATACCATGACAAAAAGAGATTTCTTCTTGAAAAATTTGATGTAGTTTTCATTTGATGTATGGCCCATTCATCCTCAATATTATTATTTGCGTCAGGTTTTGGAAATGTCGTTCCTTCTACAACATGGGCTGTTTGAAAAACAACAGACAAAACGACACCCGTTACAAAGTGCATTGTAAAAAATGCTACTGCAAATTGCCATGGTTCAACTGAATCTTTTAAAATTATAACGGGAATTACAAGAATATATATGTAATAAAAAATTTTAGTAATGGTCATTATTATCAATTCATTAATGTATTTACTTTTTACATTACCAATCAATCCTTTCTTTTTATAAACAGCTAACTGAACATAATCCTGATATAGTACCCATGCAAATGTCAAAAATCCATAAAGGACTAAGGCATAAATATACTGAAAATAATGATATTTTTTTCTTTTAGCTTCAGCAGTAAACCGCATCGATATGTTTGGATCAATATCCTCATCGTAATGATAGATATTGGTATATGTGTGATGTAATAAATTATGTTGAATCTTCCATGTGGATGAGGCAGCTCCCACAAGATTTAATGTAAAACCAAGTAATTCATTAACATATTGATGTTTTGAGTATGCTCCATGATTGGCATCATGCATTATGGATAACCCTATTCCTGCGACTCCAAACCCCATAATTATTACGAGTAAATACATTTGCCAGATGTTAAACATCTTTGACAGTATCAATGCATAAGGAACAAAAAATATCAACAGCATGATCATTGTTTTAATGATCATTTTTCCATTGGCAGTTTTTTTTATACCATTTGTTTTAAAGTAATCATCTACTCGTTGTTTTAAGGTTTTAAAAAATTCAGTCTTATCTTTATTTGTAAATTTAATTTTTTCCATGAATAATTTTGGAATCCTCTATTCCATACAGAAATAAATTGCCTGATGTGTGAATTTTTCCAAGTAGAATTACTATTAGGCAGAATATAATACAAGTTTAAAACAGTAGATGTGCTTTCAATTAGAATAATCTGTCTTTTGCCCAAGATTGGCATGTATTTTATTAACAAAATAATCCTTTTTAGTTGCTCCTGTGTCTACCTGTATCATTTTTCCATATGAATAGTGAATTAACCAATACCCTGCCTTTTAAACTCGGACAACTGATGATTGCCATAGGCTGGATCGACGGTAACCTTGATCAAGAAGAAATCAATTCGATGAAACATATGCTTTTTTGTTTGAAAGGATTAAGTTTAGATGATTGGGCAAAACTTGAAATTCTTATGGAAAATCAAACTGATAAAAAAGATCTCGAGCAGCTTATAAAAAATGTTCTCGACGCCATTACAAACTCAGCAGAAAAAATATTTGTTCTCGATAATATACGTGAGCTGATCAAGGCCGACGATAAAATCGCTGCAAATGAGCAAGCTTTGTATAATGAAATTGAAAAAGCGGTAAATGAGAAAAATACTGGTTTATTCGGACTACTTTCTGGACTTGGCAAAGGTATACTTAAAAGAAGCAAAGCCATTGTTCGGGAATCTTTGCAAAACGAAGAACTGATTGAAGAATACATGCAGAATAAAATCCTCTTTGATATTAAAAATAAATTTCCCGACTATGATAAAAACAGCTTATCTCAAAAAGATTTAAAAAAATGGAGCTCAGGGGCTGGCCTCCTTGGCAGAGTTGCCATAGCTGACAACGTCTTTGATGATGATGAGAAAAGCGCCATTATATCGATTATCGAATCGAACTGGGCGATTGGTCATGAGATGGCTTGTATAATCGGAGAACTCGTTAAAAAAAGGATAGAAGACGGACAAAAAAATATACATAAATTGCTTCATTTTGATTATCTTGCGCGAAGTTTTTTTGAAGAAACTGACTACCCTGAAAGAGCGAATTTTATTAAACTTTTATTTCAGGTCGCCAATGCGGCACAAAAGACATCGTTTGAAGAAATAGAAGTCATACGGGGTATATCCATGGACTTAAAAGTAAGCCATAAAGACTATATTGAAGCAAAGTTAACAATTTCACGAAATGACAGGAGCGGTATGTAATGATTAGATTATTTATTTGGTTTTTATAAGAAACTGCATATATACAAAACTCTTCACAATATTTCAGCGAATTCCAGTCGCGCTTAACTCCTCATTAAGATAAATGCATTTTTTATCAAATGTTGAATCGAATAATTGGTTTATTCTTGACAATATATAAGATACATTTTTTGCATTATGTCACATTAAATTTGTATGTATTTAAAAAACAAGATTAAGAGCGCGTCCCAAAACTTGGGCGCGCACTTCCGGTACAGGGATGTGCGTCTCAAAATCCATAAATGGGTTTTGGGACGTTATCTAAGTTAAATTTTATAAAATAAATGATAAACCATTCAATAAAAAAATATATTTTCATTGGCCTTGAAGATAGGCAAATTAACCTTGTTAAATCTCTAAATGACGAATATGAAAAAATACATGAAGAAATATATTTTATTTTTATGCCAGGTATGGATGAACTTTTTTATCACATTGATGTAAACTCCATCGTTGTTTCAAACTCAAATTTAACACATCAAATAATTGATATCATGTTGCAATTAGGTCACCCATTTTATCTATCCTGGTCAGAATTCTTACAGCATTATCACAACTTGCTAAACTTACAATTAAAACCAAATGGTCGTAAAGTTTGTATTGCCTTTATTTCTGAAAATTTTAATAAAATATATAGAACAATATTTTCATTTTATGGCTACAATACAATATCCACTGCTGACCCTGCCGATTTGGAGCAAATCATGAGTTCAGGAATTGAGTATCTGGTTTTCGATATGGATATGCATCAGGCTTCAGAAAATACACGATTTCAAACCATGAGAATGATCAGTTCTTATTGTAAAAAAGGTTTAAAAGTAAATGTAATTAAAAACTTTGATCAGGGCAGCTTGTTTAATGATATACTGTCTCCTGTAAAAGAAATCAGTAATATTTTACTAAGTCCTGAAGAATACATGCTTTTTCTTCGAAAATATTTATATACAAATGACTTGGAAAAATTTTATAAAGATAATCCTGAACGTATAAGCGCATTTCAAAATACAAGATATAACATAGAAAACAAAAACTCAAGAGAAAATAAAACAGAATTTTTTTTTGACATGCGAGACGCTAAAAAATGTTATAATCAGATTTTAACACTTAAAAGAAATCCAAAATGGTATGAACTGTTGCAGATAAAAAGTGACATCGAACTTAAATTTTTATTATCAATGACCATTGAGAATTTCGTCAGTCAAAATATGGAAAATTCACAACGTGAACTTTTTACATTTTTTCCTCAATAATTTTATTAACAAAAATAATATTAAACTATTATATTTGTTTAAGCTTGAAATGCAGACGACTATGGATAATTCATGACATTTTAAATATAATTTAAAACCTGTAAATGTATGACCATAATTCGAATAAATTTGCAATCGGTTTAATGGAATGAGGTAAATTTTCCGATAATATATATAACTTACATTACGTTTTTTAGTTTAATCTAAACGTATGATCTATTTTCCGGGAGAATATATGAAACAAATATTAAAAACCATCGAATATTTAATCTGGGAAAGCAAAATCATCGCACTTTTAGCCGTTATTTCCAGCGCTGTTTCTGCAATTATTTTGTTTGTCTACGGTTCGCTGGAAATTCTTGATTTGTTCCAGGGATTTTGGCAGGCCTTGACTGGCAAAGCCCAATTTGTAAAATCTCACATCTACCTGATGAGTAAGATCATCAATGCTGTAGAACTGTATCTTGTTGCAACACTTATGTACGTAATGAGCGGCGGTATGCAGGCATTGTTTATTGGTAAAATGGAAGCAGCCAATGACCCTAACGCAGGAAGAGTTTTACAAATTCAGTCAATGGACCAATTTAAAGAAAGAATGATCAATATTATTCATATAATTCTTGTCGTTCTCTTCTTTCGATTTGCGCTGACCATGGATTTCATAAATGTACTAAACCTGGTTTATTTAGCAGTTGGAATTGTTTTAATTGCAGGCTCAGTTTATCTGACAAGTAGAAAATAATTTTTCACACAACGACTATTCTGGTAAAGTATACATTACCTTGATTCTTGCAGGCGAGTCTTTTAATGCCTTTTCAGAAGAGATTATATCTTTTGGGCCAACGATACTAATAAAGTAGTTATCCGGGCTGTAATATTTTTTAGCAACCCTTCTTAAATCATCAGTAGTTACTTTTTGAATATTTTCAAGATAATGTGGCAGATAATCATCCGGTAAATTATCCCACTTTAAAGAAAGTTGCAGGCGCGCTAAAGCTTCAGGAGTTTCTGCCATAAAGACCAGACTGTTGGTAATTGAGTTTTTCGCCGCCGATAGACGCTTTTCATCAATGATTGCGTCAGGATTTTTTAAAATTTTGTCAATTTCATCTAAAACCTTGCTTACATTTTTGTTTTGTGTTTGAACAAATATATTTAAATTGCCGGTATAAGCTCCTGAAGAGTAGTTAGAATAAACTCCATATGCCCAGCCATTTTGTACGCGTATTACCTTTGTTAAATAAGAGTTAAACGAATCACCACCCAGAAGAAAATCATATAATTTCAAAGCGTAATAGTCATTATCGTTATGTTTAATACCATGCGCCCGATATAAAATAGTCGTTTGTGGTATATCTTTAATCTGATGATAAATGACTTCAGATCCTTTTTTTAAAGAATCTGAAGGAACATTTAAATAAGCTGGATTATACACAACATTCGATAAATGAAACTCCTTAAAGTACGATTCCAAAATTGTTTTCATATGATCGGGATCGATGTTGCCTGTAATTAAAATGGTAAACCTGTCTGCGGTCATCATTTTTTTATGCCATGCCTTAAGCTGAATATCGTCAATTGGTTCAATCGTTTTGGACGTAGAGATATTACCTCTTGCATTATTTTTCCATTGAATCAATTGAGCTGCGATATTTGCCATTTGTGCCGGATTTTCGGTTCTTTTTTTAATTCCCTGTAAATACTGGCTTTTAATTAAGTCGAGATCCGGCTTGCTAAATGCCGGATTCTTCAATACATCCATCACCATTGCCAGATCGCTTTCATAATAATCAGAAAGCGAATCAAATGAGAAAAAACTTCGCTCAAACGCAGAATCAAAATTAAACTCCGTTCCGTGCAGTTCTAAAGTTTCTGAAAGTTTTTTTCTAGGAAATTCTTTAGAACCCGAAAATACAACGGTTTTTCCCCACATCGCTGTCAGTCCGCTATTTGTTTCGGATTCTTCTGCCTGTCCTCCATCGACAACCAGTTGAAACGTAGCTTTTGGTAAAACGTTATTTTTAATATAGTACACCCTTATTTTATTGGATAGTTCAAAATATTGTAACGGTTTTATGTCCACAGAAATCGATTCGGTATTTAAGAATTTTTCCCATGGTCTGGCAAAAAGAATTCCAGAAGAAAATATAGTAAATAACAAGATAATTTTAATACGTTTCATTATGTTCTTATAAATAAAATCGCTTTGATATGTAAATAATAATCATATACCTTTTCTTTTAGAATGGCAGCTGCTTTTTGATAAAGTGTGGATCACTTTAGTTTATTTTATTGACATTGTGTACTTTTATATTTAGTATATATCATGGACAAAAAAGTAGTGATGACAATCGATGATTCCAGCGCAATTCGACAGGCAATTAAAGAAATTTTATCTGAAAATAACTATTATGTAATTGAAGCGCGTCATGGACGCGCTGCCCTGGATTATTTAAATGGTAAAAAAGTAGACTTAATTTTACTCGATCTCAATATGCCTGAAATGGACGGTTATGAATTCTTAAAAACATTAAGGGGTGAAGCTCAATACAGCGCTTATACAAAAACCCCGATTATAATATTAACCACAGAAACGGATAAAAGTAATAAAGAAACTGCAAAACAGCTTGGCGCCTACGGATGGATAACTAAACCATTTAACCCCGCTTCTTTGATTGCTATTGTTAAAGAACATTGCCTGTAAATATATAATATTTAAGTTAATATATGGTAAACTAAATATGTTTGTTTACAATATATTACAATATTCTAATCCAGAAATTATGAAAAGAAAAATTATTATTTTATTTATAGTACTATTAACGGCTTCAAGCTCGATTTATGCCAGAGGTAAAGGCGGTATTGGTGTTGCTGCGGGCGATCCTGCAGGTTTGTCGCTTCGCTTTGACAAGATTGCCATTCAAGCAGGATTTTCCGGATGGGGCTGGGGTTGGGGCTGGGGCGGTTATCGATTGATCACAACGGTAGATTACCTGTTTTTAAACCAGGCGTTTAATAACCAAATACCCTTATACTGGTATATCGGGGCAGGACCTTTTGTTGGATTGTACTTCTCACATGGATTTAATCTTGGCGCCCGTGTTCCTTTTGGACTACAATACTTTATTGATTCGGCAAAAATTGAATTGTACATTGAAGTTGCGCCAGGAATTCACATATTCCCCGGACCTGGTTTTGACTTAATGAGTTCCCTGGGTATTCGATTTTTAATTTTTTAAAAATGCCTGTCCATAAAAACACTGCTAAAAAAATACGCGGGGGTTATGGGGTGAATAAAAAGTCGCAATAAACCCATAAGCATGAAACGCGACTTTTTAGACAGCCCATAAGGGGGCGACTGCCCCCTTTTTATGCAATGGTAATTTCTTTATTTAAATAAACGTCCTGAATGGCATTTAATAGCTCGATACCCTGTTTTAAAGGTTTTTGAAAAGCCTTTCTTCCGCTGATCAAACCCATTCCGCCGCCTCGTTTGTTTAAAACAGCTGTTTTTACAGCTTCAGCAAGGTCATTTTTTCCAGAAGCGCCGCCAGAGTTGATAAGACCAATTCTACCCATATAATTGTGCGCAACCTGGTATCTAACCAGATCGACCGGATGATCGCTGCCAAGATCGGTGTACATTTTATCGTTGTACTTGCCAAAAGACCCTTTTTTATCGCCCAATTTATCGTTAACCGCTTTATAACCGCCCGTGTTTTCGGGTAGTTTTTGTTTAATGATATCGGCGCCAATGGTGACACCCAGATGATTTGCCTGACCTGTTAAATCAGCGCTGGTGTGGTAATCTTTATCAGCTTTAAATGCATTGTTTCGCAAATAACACCATAATATGGTGGTCATACCCAGTTCATGGGCAAGGGAAAATGCCTGAGAAACTTCCTGAATCTGGCGCGATGATTCGTCTGAACCAAAGTAAATGGTCGCCCCTACCCCGACGGCGCCCATTTGCCAGGCCTGTTCAACCTGTGCAAACATGATTTGATCAAATTTATTGGGATACGTTAATAACTCATTGTGATTTATCTTTAAAATAAAAGGTATTTTATGGGCGTACTTTCTCGATACAGCGCCTAAAACTCCAAGGGTTGAGGCCACAGCATTACATCCGCCTTCTATGGCCAGCTTAACGATGTTTTCAGGGTCGAAATAATCAGGATTTGCGGCAAAAGAAGCTCCGGCTGAATGTTCAATACCCTGATCTACCGGCAATATGGACAGATATCCTGTACCGGCAAGTCTACCTGTAAAAAACATATTATGCATGCTTCGAATCACCTGCTGGTTTCTGTCTGTATTGACAAAAATATCGTCTATATAACCCGGGCCGGTATGATGAATTTTTTCTGCGGGTATACCTGCACATTTATGACCGAGCAATGATTTTGCATCTGAGCCAAGCAGTTCTTCTATCTTGTTAATCGATAACATATTCACCTCAACGTTTTAGCAATTTAACATTCGTATTTAAACGAACATCTTATTTGAGCTTGGAGACGAGGGGGATCGAACCCCTGACCTCTTGCATGCCATGCAAGCGCTCTCCCAGCTGAGCTACGCCCCCATTTTTGTTTTTGATGAAACCAGATTGGCCAACTCACTGACAAGCGTTTTTCATTTTGCAGATATTTCCAAAAAATACACCAAAAGGCAGTTTAAAACAACCCTTTTTATGAAAACTCGTATGCTGGGATGACCCTCTCTTTGCGTAAAATTGCAAGATATTGATTACGCGATATATACTTTGCACCAAAACGAGCCATGTTTTCAGTGTACACCTGCGAATCCAGCAAGGTAAATCCCAGTGATGCTAATTTACGAACTAAATGAACCAGAGCAACCTTCGAAGCATTGTCTACCAGATGAAACATGGATTCGCCGCAAAAAACGTTGTTTATACATACACCGTAAAGACCGCCCACCAGTTGGTTTTTTTGCCAACATTCAACACTGACGGCCATACCCGCCTGGTGAAGAGCAATGTAGGCTTCAATCATTTGAGGGTTAATCCACGTTCCTTTATGAGCATGTGAACTGGCGCAGGCTTTAATGACATCTTTAAAAGCCTTGTTAAAAGTAACGATAAACTCGTTTTTAGACAGGATTTTTCTTAAGCTTCGATGAATTTTCAAGTCATCCAAAAACAACACCATTCGCGGATTCGGACTAAACCATAAAACTGGATTTTCGTTATACCATGGAAATATTCCGTTTTGATAGGCAAGCTTCAATCGTGAAAGAGACAAATCTCCTCCTACAGCAAGAAGACCGTCAGGTTCGGCATCGTTTACATCTGGAAAAATTAAATCGCTCGTTAGCCAGTAAACAGACATCGAAACAACTCTTTAAATTAACCGTTAACCTGAAAACAATTTTTAAAATCCATTTTTTTTCTTTAAGCATGCCGCTTGAGATTGGCAAAGTTGAAAATTCGCCCATGTGGCCGGCAACCGAATTTGTCTCTAAAGGGTTATTGGACTACCCCCAGACATAGGTCTGGTACGGCGTTTCCTGTTCACCGTGAATTGACGCCATGATTTGATCAATGCACAAAGGATATAAAACCAGGTTCGGCAGCATATTAATATCAACCCATGCCTGACCAACCAGAGTTGAATCAGCATGAAGTTGTATTTTGCCTGAAATTCTTGAAACAGCAAAAACCATCTGGTAAACGTGTTTACGCGAATCAATGTCAGGCGGTATGGACTCTCCCATAAATAAAAATTCTCCGGGAACGATATCAAGACTGAGCTCTTCTTTCCATTCGCGGATCAATGTGTCGGATGCCTTTTCACCGGTGTGCTGCCCCCCTCCGGGAAGAAGGTAATACTCGTGATTATTTTTTCGGTGTTTTACAAGTAATATTTTGCCATTTTCAATATAAATACCTGCAATACGAATTCTAATATCTTCTCTTTCCATTATTATACTACCTTTACTATTTATACCGGTCCGGCGTTTAAAATTCCCCTGGCCTCTTCGGGAAGATTTGCCAGTGATTCCGCAGCCTGCTCTTTAAACTCTGTAAAAAGTTCTACGGCATATCGGTCATAGTCTGTTTCAAAACCATTTTTTTTCCAGATATTTTCAGCGCAAAGATATTCCGTCATTTCTTCCGGAATATCAGGTATAAACCTCGGACGAATGGTTTTTAAATATCGATTATCTTCAAAATCTTCAGGATGCTCGTAATGATGCTTCATTAAACTGCCGACCAAAAAACTTCTGGCAATCTCAAGGGTATAACGAACCGGAAATCGTTTGTTATACACCGAGCCAAACGGTCCTCCGCCTTCTCCAGAGTTTAATAAAATGCCGGTAACGGGCTGCTGGTCTAAAAACTTAAATAACATTTTCATGATAAATTCATCTTTTAGATCATAAAATGGGCCGCCTTCCCATTTTGAATACGTTGGAATCGGCTTTAGTACGCCCGCCTCTGTTCCGGGCGTTTTACTGGTATAGCCGAGTTTTAAATAATAAACAATTTGCTCTTTTGTTAAAATGTTCATTGGGTCAAGTATCGCATTTACGTCGCGCGAAAGTATAATAATTTTTTTAGGCAAAGGATACATTCCGCCGGAGATCGCGCCCTCAAGACATGAAATGGGAACGCTAACCCGTCCGTTACCTGTTGGGTCGCAGGCAATCACAACATGCCCCGACGGGCTAACCACGACATTTTCATATATTGCAGTTTGTTCTCCGCTTAAATTTTCCAGCGTATCAAGAACTTTCTTTTCAGAAAGCAAACCGCCTGTTTTATAGTAATTTCCATTTTCAAGATTAAATGTCTTGCCGGTGTCAAGGTTCATGGCGGTTTCATCGTCGCTTAACACATGAACGTCTTCAACGCCGGAACTAACGGTAGACTTACCGGTTCCCGATAGACCAAAAATCAAGGTTGTTTCTTTATATTTGTCATTGTATACAGAAGAACAATGAAGGCTTAAATGACCTTTTAGCGGATAAATATGATTGGCCACAGAAAACATACTTTTTTTAATTTCTCCATTATAACCGCTGCCGCCGATTAAAATCACGCGCCGCTTATAATCAGTAAATTTAAACACCCCATCGATAAATCGCTCTTCGCGGGGATGTTTAAAACCTGGAGCCGATAAAATTATCCAGGGTTCGAGAGTTTCACCTTCGTGTTCGGGGGTCGCCCGAAACATATTCATTGCAAAAGCAATTTGAGACGGTTTGTCAGTAATTACTTTAACGGGAATGGCCAATTCGCCCTGCCCGACAAAGCGATTTACCTCATATAGCATTTTCGAACGAAGGTAATTTAACATAACGTCAAACACCTGAAGAAATTCGCTCTCGGTGATAAAACCCCGGGTATGAGCAAAATCTTCCACGTCTTTAATTAAATCGCTTAATATGGGGAATGTTCCGTTTGGACTGCGGCCATGGCGCCTCTCGGTTTTCATAATCGCATATCCTCCTTTGACTTTTACGAGAGAACCTTCAGGAAGAGAGTTACGAATACTGTCAAAAACCTGTTTTTGAAATGCCGGTTTTCTGTACTCGGGATATTTTTGATAAAAAGATTCCAGTTTTTCTTCATATTTGTCAGGAGATAAGTATTGCTTTTCCGTAAGGATTTCGATAAAACGAGAAAAAACCGGATTATCTGCATAAAAATCGTTAAGTAGTTTTTTATTTGGCTGTGAGGCATTTTCAAGATGAACAATGATATCGGCTTGTGAAATATCTCTGCGTATTCCGATGGCTTTATTTAATGATGCAATTTTTTCTAAAAAATCAGGCATGTTTCTTCCTTAAATGTAGTACTTCCCCCATATGAATAATACACTCGATGTCAACAGGTAAACATGGAAAATCAATAATTATTGGCTGGTACTACTATCTTGGCGTTTAACATCGACCGAAAGAAATGTCAATCATGAAATTGATCTGGATCCTCATATACAAAATCATCCTTAACCCTGTTGTCATGGGACTGTTTTTACCTGCACTATTGGTGTGGCGTAAAGCAAGACAAAGTATAACAGCGCATTATGGCTTGTTCCAAAGAATAAAAAAAAAACTGGATCAAATCAATACACATAAACCCATCGTCTGGGTTCATGTCGCCAGCGCCGGAGAATACCTTCAGGCAAAGTCAATGATACAAATTTTTATAAAAAACAATTACCACATCTTTGTAACTGTAACCAGTATTTCAGGCTACAACTGGTTAAAAAGAGAAAAAAATGAAAATTTATTTTTTGATTTTCTTCCTCTGGATTTTTTATACAATGCAAAAAAAATATTGAACCTCGTTAAACCCGCCTGTCTGATTTTTGTTAAAACAGATATCTGGCCCAACATACTCAGCCAGGCAAAGAAATATTCCATACCCACGGCTCTGATTTGTGCGCCGTCAAGAAATGCAGGTTCCGGCATTAAAAAATCGTTTTATCAATTTTTATATTCAAACTTTAACGCCGTTTTCACGGTAAATGCGGAAGGCGAAAAATTTTATAAACGCATTTTAAATGCAGATACAATCATTCAAACCGTCGGAGACAGTAAATACGACATTGTTCACGATCGAAAAAAAGAAAAATCAATACAATTGACCGGCATAAAAAGCAACGACATTTGCGCATTACTTGGAAGCGTCTGGCCTGAAGACTTAAAAGTCATTTCTGATTCCGTTTTACGCGCTTTAGAAAAATATCCGCACTTAAAGATCATTGCCGCGCCGCATGAAAACGACAATAAACATGTAAATGAATTAGCGGATATTTTTCAAGAATACAAGCCGGTATTGTTTAGCGATTTAAAGTCTAACAATGAAAATTCACGCCAGAATAAAAAACAGTCTTTTAAATTATCAAATCGAGTACTCATCGTAGATACCATCGGCGATCTTTTTTTCTTATATGAAAACTCAAACATCGCCTATGTAGGAGGCGGTTTTTCAACCGGTATACATAATATTCTCGAGCCATGCGCCATGCAAAATGCCGTCATTTTCGGACCAAAGTACCAAAAGTTTCCTGAAGCTGAAAACCTACTCTCAGACGGCTGCGTCTTTACAATCAACAACACCGCCGAATTTGAACAGGTTTTTAATGATCTCATTTTAAACAAAAAAATCCGCACTAAAAAAGCAAATGCCGGCTATCATTTCATTACCAGATATAAAGGAGCTTCTCAAAAACTTTACGGACAAATTTTAAAATTAATAAAACGTTCATAAACGGGGGAAGTCTCCCCCGCCGCTTTGTCTTTAACAAGACGACGCTTACCCCCACAATGTTTTGAAATTGATCAAAAGGGGTAAACAAAGAAAATAATAATTGACGGCTACCCTTTAACTCTCGGTTTTAAACAATGACACAAAAACCTTTAGCCGCTGATCTGTGTAATAAAATTTTTTTCCAGTGTATACACGATTATCATACAAAAGACAGCGTAGATGCAGAAATGGTAAACCCATATAAGCTTGATGAAGAATTTATTGAGAATCTATTGTATCATAAAAACTGGATCGATACCGTTCAATGGCATCTTGAAGACATTATACGCGATCCTGAAATTGATCCTGTTGAGGGTATAAAAATAAAACGAAGAATTGACCGATCCAATCAAATGAGAAACGATACGGTTGAAAAAATTGATGAATGGCTTTTAAAAGCTTTTGAAAAGTTGTTAATTAAAAAAACGTCAAATGCTAAAATGAATTCAGAGAGCCCTGCATGGATCATTGACCGCTTGTCGATTTTATGTTTAAAAATATACCACATGGAAGTTGAAATTGAACGCACTGACGCCTCGCCGGAGCACAGAGTTTCATGCGCGCGCAAACTTGATCTTTTAAGCCAGCAATTGGCCGACCTGACAAATTGCTTTAATGAACTTATGGAAGAAATTATTCAGGGAGATAAATTTATGAAAGTTTACCGTCAAATGAAAATGTACAATGACCCCTCGATGAATCCAACCCTGTATAAAAATGCCCCAAAATAATTCCAGAAACAATCAATCTTTTAAAATTATTGTTGTTCGTTTTTCGGCAATGGGCGATGTCATTTTAACAAAACCGGTTTTGGAAAGTTTTATAAAAAAATATTCCCATATAAAAGTATATCTGCTAAGTCAAAAAACATTTAAACCTGTTTTTCAGGATTTAACAAACCTGACCTTTATTGAAGCCGATCTTAAAAAACAGCATAAAGGTATTCCTGGTTTATGGAAACTTGCCCAGGAATTAAAACCTTATCAATTTAGTTTCATCATTGATTTACATTTTGTATTGCGTTCTGTAATTTTGTCTTTTTTTATGAAAATGACCTCAATAGATCTTCGTATTTTTCGTATAAACAAAGGACGAAGTGAAAAAAGGAATCTTACAAAACGCTTTAATAAAATACGACAACCCTTAAAACATACGATAGAAAGATACGCCGATGTATTTGCAAAAGCTGGATTACCAATAAATACAAGTTTACCCCCAAAACCAAAAAAATTTAAAAAGAAAAGCTTTGGTAAACTTAAGATTGGTATTGCCCCTTTAAGCCGGCATTTACTTAAAGAGTGGCCTCAAGACTTTATGACGCAATTAATGAATTTACTTTCCGGCGACTTTGCAATAGATTTTTATATTTTAGGCAGCCCTGACGAAACAAATAAATTAAAAAACTATGCTTCTGAAAATTCCGCAATCATGGCCGGTAAATTAAATTTTACAGATGAAATTGATTTCATAAAGACCCTAGATGCCGTCATCACAATGGATTCAGCGAACATGCACCTTGCCGGCGTTTTTGGTATCCCCTGTATTTCAATATGGGGGCCAACCCATCCTTATGCCGGTTTTTCGCCAATTGGTAAACAAAACCTCGTTATTCAAAATTTAAACTTAAACTGCAGACCCTGCTCGGTTTTTGGAAACAAGCCCTGTTATCGAAAAGATCATGCCTGCATGATGGAATTAACTCCGAATCAGATTTATAAAGAAGTAAAATCATTTATTTTAAAACTAAGGGCTTAACATTATCCATAAGTATAAAAGCTTTTTTGTTTTATACGAACCTTGTTTTACAAAATACTAATGCTTTTTGCGAACCTTCCGAAAATAAACCATGAGAAGATCTCTCGAATTAGGTATACGCTCAGCGTTTTTTACTCTTGTTTTAAGCTTTTTTAGCATTGTTTCGACCACAAACGGAGCTCCCTTATTAGACGAAATTGATACTCCGACAGGTTCTACATTATCCAGAGGCGGATTTGATGTAAGTCTATGGGGATACAACAATGGCGGTATTTTTACACGAGCTCTTATGGGGGTTCATGATAACATTCTTCTCGGAGTATCCTTTGATGTACAACATGTGATTGGTTCAGATCCGATTGTGTTTAATATACCAGGAGTAGTCGCTAAAGTAAAGGTTACCGATGGGTGGGAAGACTTTCCCATGCTTCTTGCTTTTGGATATGACGCGTTTTATGCTAATGAGACATTAAATCTTTCCAATATTTCATGGAAATCCATGAGAATGGTATACGGTCCTTACGTAGTATTTTCAAAGCCATTTTTTTTATTAAATCACGAACAACATTTCAATGCAGGCCTTAGAGTTCCTGTTCAACCTGCTTTTAAAGGAGAAGATACTTCACTTTTTTTATCTTTTGATTTTCCCATCGGTCAGTTTGTACCGATGCTTGAAATTGAACGTATTTTTTTTAATTCTAACCGCTTAAATGAAATTCTTATAAATACGGGGCTGCGTTTTGAATTAAGCGAAGAATTTGCGCTCGAATTAAATCTTCTCATTGGAATGAATAAACAGGTTACCAGAGTAATCACCTTTGAATACCTTGGAGCTTTTTAAATCATAATTAAAGAAGAGATTATAATTTCTATGTTAATTGTTTTTTTTAATAAACAATGAAAACGGAAAAAATAACTTTGCAATAGTTCTTCCATTCTCGGCAATCACCTGAAAATCGTTTTGACTTAAATTCATATTTTTCAACATGACCGATATCAATGGAACGCCAATACCGGCTCCTTCCTGTTCCTTGTCTCCCGCTGTGTCATCTTCAAAAAGATAGGCCATATCTGAATGTTTTTCAGATTCTTTCATACTTTTTTTAAGCCTCCTCCATTCAACTTCAGAAGGGATTCCATCATTGATAATTTCAATCAACAATCCGGTTGAAAGAGGTTTCATATTGAACTTGACATAGACGTTTTTTTGACGACAAATATTTGCAAAATTTTCTGCCATATGCGTGTCAATCTCAGTTTTAAAAATCGATAACCAATCTTCATAAGGTAAATCGGAAAAACCCATTTCAGCCAGAAAGTATTCGAGATATATTCGCTTATATAAAGCTTTTAATGAATTTGTCAGTAATTCACGAACAATTAAATATATTGGACCGCTTAAATCTGGCCTGTTTAACTTTTGTAATACCTCGCGAAGTCTCAATAAAAGTTTTTTTTCATCACCGCTATATAAATCATAAAAAAATAACTCAAAATTAATATCTTCCGGTTTTAATGAAAAACGACTTTCCCAGGCATTTTCATCCCTATGGTGTAATGAAAAAAAACTCATATCAATCGATTAACAAATTTAAAAAACTCGTTTTCCTCTATAGACGTTTTAAACGTTTCTTTAAAATACACCAAATGATCTTTGCTAAGTTTTAACTTTTTTTCAAGTTTCTCGCCATCAATATCATCCTGGGGGCTTTGATGACCATAACCATATCTTTTGGCAAGATAATTACCATATGCAACGACAAGTAAAAGAGTATCATCGGAAGGGACATCTTCTATATAGTTTTCATGATATTCGAAAACCTCTTTATAAAGTACAGGGAGTTTCCACTCTATTGCAGCAGCTTTTCCAACTTCCATATGGGTTACGCCGAATATACGTTTTTCTGCTTCAGGAAATGCAATATTTTCTTCAACAACCATATCGATTACGCTAATAAACTTTCTTCTGTCAATTACATTAAGCACAACTTTTCCAATGTCATGAAGTAAACCAGCCACAAAAGCTTCTTCTTCAAGCTCAGCTTTTCCCAATTTCGAAGCCAGTTCTTTGCAAATAACAGAAGTTGCGGTAGAATGTTTCCACACATACCGCTGAAATCTAGAGTACTTTCCGGATTCAAATAAAGATTTTGAATTAGCGGCCATAGCTAAAGATCTCACCACTCGAAATCCGAGCATGGCGATGGCATGTTGAAGACTGCTCACCTGATTACCACGTGCATAAAAAGAAGAATTTGCTGCTTTCAATATCATGGTAGACATGTTTTGATCTGCTTTTACAACATCACTTAACGCAGCAAAACTGGTTCCATCACTATCACTATTTAAATTTAATAATTTTGACAAAACTTGAGGCTGAATAGACAATTTAATTTTTTTTAACTCACTTGCAATATCCACATTGATTCCTTTTCACAAAAAAATTTATTTTAACTCTATTTATATTACCCTGCTTTAATATACATAATATTTATAAATATCAACGTCAAGTAATTTAATTAACGATTATATTTTTTTTAATGGAAGCGGCTGGATTTTTAATCCATTAACTTCCAAAAAATAATTAAATTCACCAAAACAAAGTCATCATATAAGGGCATAAATCGATATAGTTAAATATATTTTACATTTTACTATTCATTTAAAACTGTAGATATTAAAATTGCAATAACAAGATTTTCAATTTATAACATATTTTAATACAATCAAACATTTATATTTTACAAATTAATAAATAGTTAAATAGTTGCCTATATTATAATTAAAAATCAATTTATTACTTGCCATAGCCATGCCAAATAATAATGTATCATTATAAATTTATGCGAATAAATAAATAAAAATGTAAGGAGACTTTATGTATAAACAGAGTAAAAATAATTATAAAATATATTTGTCGGCAATGATTGTAGCCTTAACTGTTTTATATTGCGGAGACCCGATTCCAGTAGAAGAAATGGGGAATGCAAAATTTGAAATTACGAAAGCAGCAAATGTTAAAGCAGATGTATTAGCAAAAGAAAAGTATGAAGGCGCCAGAGCTGCACTTTTTGAAGCTCATGATCTTGTTAGTAAAAATAAATTGAAAGAGGCTAAAGATAAAGCGATTGAAGCGCAGTCTCTTGCATTGGAAGCTTATAATTTGGCAATTCCTGAATTAGCCAAGCAAACCAAAGATGAAGCAGCCGAAATGATTAAAGAAGCTGATCGTGCATATGCTGAAGAGCTCGCTGCAGAATCTTTTAAAAACGCAAATGATCTTATGGCTGCAGGTGATGAAAAAATGACTGCTGCAAAGCACTATGAAGCATTCCAGTCTTTTGAAAACTCAAGAGAAGAGGCAATTAAAGCCCGTAATCAAGCTGAAGCACAGACAGAAAATCTTCAAAGAGAATTAACTGCAGTAGAAGATTTAATTAAAGAAGCAATAACCTATGGAGCCAATGAATCAAGCCCTGATAAAATTACAGAAGCAAATGAATCAGCGAAAAGAGCTCAGGAATATTTGTCTAATAAATATTTAAAAGATGCCCACAATGAAATTGTAAAAGCAAAAGAAAGCGCGACTATTGCATCTGACATTGCAAAAAAAGATTTCGCATCCAAGAAAAAAATTGAAGCTGGCGCCGCGGTAGAAAATGCTGAAAAGGAAATGGTTAACTTAAAATCAGAACTTGAAAAAGGTGATTTAAAAAGTAAACTCGCAAAATCAGATGAATCACAGGAATCTTTAAAAAACACCGAAGAAACCCTCAGTGCTGCACAGGCTTCGCTAAATAATGCCGGTAAAACTCTTGAAGAAGCAAAATACAGCGAGTCAGTTGAGCATTCTAAAGAAGCTATCCGATTGGCACAACTTGTAAAAGACCAGGTTCCTGCATTGCTTGTACTAATTAAACAAGGTACTAGATCACCGGTAGTCAGTACACAAGCTGGAACTACAACAGTTACAACGGAAAATCGTGAATTGGCCGAAGGTTGGAAATCTTACACAGTAAAATTGATACCTGAAAGACGAGATTGTTTATGGAGAATTGCTGAGTATAAAAATATATATGGCGATCCTTTTAAATGGACAAGAATTTATAAAGCCAATAAAGGTCAGATTAAAAATCCTGACTTAATATATCCAGGACAGGTTTTTGATATACCTCCGGTTAGTGGAGATCTTACCAAGCCAATTATTAAAAAAGAAAAGGTTCAAGAAGATGCAAAACAACCAGAAACACAAAAAACAATAGAACGTCCTAAAATGGAACAGGAAGTAAAACCTGAAGCAGAAGTAAAACCTGATTCAACAAATCCTTCCAATACAGTTGATGAGAATAGTGAAGTCAAGAAAACAATTGAAAATAACAACCAAGAAAATATCAAATAAAATAGAAACTTGACAATGTAATTTCTTCACAAACACTATTACAAAAGATGGAGTAGATAATTTAAATATGGTCTGCTCCATCTTTCATTTCAACTAAATTTGTTCATTAAAATACAGAGATAAATAAATTCAACTATCTACTGCACTTATTATTAATTTAAGTTAATTTCACTTCACAGGATAAAACATATGGAGAAAGCCCCAAATTCAAGAAAAAAAAACGGATCTGAAAATTTAGATCCAGTAAATGAGCAAACCAATACAGGTTCGACAAATAAAAATACCCAGGAATTACCCGCTTCAATTGCAGATGGCGCAATTAAACTGGAAATTAGTCAAATGAAACAAAAATCAATGAATGATTTATTGTTATTGGCTGAACAATTGGGAATTGAAAACCCTGGAGATTTAAAAAAACCTGCATTAATTTTTGCAATATTACAAACTCAATCTCAAAATAATGGTCAGGTTTTCGGAGAAGGAACCCTGGAGATTCTACCTGACGGTTATGGATTTTTGCGTTCAGCGGATTATAACTATCTTGCCGGCCCAGATGACATATATGTCAGCCCTTCTCAAATACGAATGTTTAATCTTCGTAAAGGCGATACTATTTATGGTCAGATACGATCGCCAAAAGAAAGTGAGAGATTTTTTGCAATATTAAGAATCGAGTTGATCAATAAAGAAGCTGTTCATGAAGCTCATCGACGCATTCACTTTGACAATCTGACACCGCTGTATCCAGACGAAAAAATAAAACTGGAAACAACTGCTGAAAAACTATCGACAAGAGTTCTTGATTTAATTACTCCAGTAGGAAAAGGCCAAAGAGGTTTAATTGTTGCACCGCCTAGAACAGGTAAAACAACAATTATGAAAGATATTGCAAATGCAATTACGACAAATCATCCTGAGATATCGCTAATTGTACTTCTTATTGATGAAAGACCAGAAGAAGTTACCGATATGGCAAGAAACGTTAAAGGCGAAGTGATTTCATCTACATTTGATGAACCAGCTTCAAGGCATGTTCAGGTAGCTGAAATGGTAATAGAAAAAGCCAAGAGACTTGTAGAGCACAAAAAAGATGTTGTTATTTTACTGGATTCGATTACTCGACTTGCGCGAGCGTATAATCAGGTTATTCCTTCTTCTGGAAAAGTTCTTTCCGGAGGTGTAGACTCAAATGCCTTGCATAAACCTAAACGTTTTTTTGGCGCTGCACGAAATATTGAAGAAGGCGGAAGTCTTACGATCATTGCAACAGCTCTTGTAGATACCGGATCAAAAATGGATGAAGTTATTTTTGAAGAGTTTAAAGGAACTGGAAACATGGAAATCCAGCTTGACCGAAAAATTTCAGAAAAAAGAGTCTTCCCTGCTATGGATATCAATCGATCTGCAACAAGAAAAGAAGAGTTGCTGCTTAGCCCTGAAGATTTAAATCGAATATGGATTCTAAGAAAGGTTTTAGCTCCTTTGTCGTCCATTGAAAGCATTGAGCTTTTACTCGATAAAATGAAAGGAACTAAAAATAACAAAGCATTTCTTGATAGTATGCTTGTTAACTCATGATCGTGTGAAATTTTTATATTTTAACCTTGGATTATTATTCGTTTTTTCGTGCGCTTCCGTTAATTCGAAGATTATAGAAAATGAATCACAAATAAAATTTGAAGGTTTCAGCAATGACAATACTTTTCAAGTCCATTGTTCAATTTCTATATTTAAATATTCCGAAAAAAATACACGCAGGAATGAACTACTGGATATTTGTAAAAAGCGTATCGTCACACAAGTGGCTGAATTTAAAATTGCATATGATTATAATATAAAAAATTTGAAATTTAAAACCCAGGAAAAATATAAAGGAGTATTAAACAAACGAACTGAAAAAGAAAATTATCGAATTGAAAATCAATCAGCTAAAATTCTTAATTTAAACCAGCTCTCTATTGACTGGAACGATGATAAAATATCCAAGTTGCTAAACCATTATAAAGCATATTTTCCCGGCCGAATACTTTACGAGTGGACTGAGGCTGATCAAGAATATTTTGTTTATTCTATTCATTACCCTTCATTAATGAATGAAATTAAAAACAGCCTTCTTCCTTTTGGCGTAATATTTGATTAAAATTATAAATGTTTATAATTCCATTTTAAAACAATCCTGTGTTTTAATGTTATTATCTGATTTTCAACATTAAAAGTTTTTCAGAGTCAAGATTTTTTTACCTTTAAGCCGATAATATACAATATGCCAGCTAAAGGATATGCAAAAAAATCAATAAAAAACACTAGTCTTGTACCAGTATTATTTACACTGGGGGTTATAGGCTGGGGATTTTTTGCTATCGACAGATTAACTTCTTCCGGTACGCCTGCATATGCAGATTATACCACAGAAGCTCATGATTATGTTCAAAATCCGGAAACAGATAGCAAGTCATGGAAAAAAACAGCTGAACAATTTATAACCAAATTTACTTCAAAAAAAGTTAAAGAAGACAAAGATCCGGAATCTGAAAACTGGACAGTTGTAAAAGAAGATGTAAGCCCTGATAATTCGGTCAAAATACAAGAAAATAATTTTTCTGAAATAAAATCAAACGAAATA
>Ga0224495_10000627_pt1 | contig 27109 bp, 29 predicted proteins | sample SF_Jul11_sed_USG_FD_168128 | JGI IMG/M metagenome (GOLD analysis project Ga0224495, IMG submission 168128) | Sediment microbial communities from San Francisco Bay, California, United States - SF_Jul11_sed_USGS_4_1 | ecosystem: Environmental > Aquatic > Marine > Sediment | place: USA: California...
CTCAATGTAGTACATAATTATATTGTTTCGGTTCACAGTAAATTAAATTTAATTTAAAATCATTAATTTTTTCTTGTCTGTATTATTCGCAGACTGAGATTGGTACATATGTTCCAAAAAATAAAATTTCTATTTTACCCCTTTTTTTTCCTGACAATCTTTAATATTTCTCTTCAAGCAGTAGTTTCTATCAGTGAAGAATTTCCGGCACTTTCCCCTGAGCAGACAAATAAACTTTTATTACAATCTTTTCAAAAAATCAATACAGGTTATAAAAAACTGGATGAAACCAAAGGATTTGATTATTATTATAAAACATCATTTTTTTCTGTCTTTCCATTAAAAATATTTATTACCCGGGAAAAAAACGGCTCAATTATACGCATAGACTCTCCGAACAGAATGAGTTTCGCATTTGCCGATATACTTCTTCAAGAATCAGGAAAAGGACCATTTTCATATCATTATAATAAAAAAATAATACCTTTAACAGCGCTTTCGACGTTAATACACCCCTCTCTTGGCTATTTATATACATTTCTGGGTTCGCCATTAAAAGAAAAAAAGTATTTTATGAAGCCGGTTATTTTTTTAGCAATTGATGCAATATTGATTTTTGTCGGGGGTAAAACATTTTTTACCCATGGTTTTGACCCCTTTAGTCGGGGACTGATCGCAACAACGGCCCTTTTAGCTACACACAGATTGGTTCATCTTTATATAAACACCACCTCCAATATCGCTCAAAATAGAATAGTAGGATTAGGCTACACCTTCCGGTATTAAAGATTGGCAGTACTTGACTATTTAAAAATATTTACAGAACCCCAGAGAATACGAATTCTATCCTTGCTGAAAAAGGCATCTTTAACAGTTAAGGAAATGGTAGAGATACTTAATATATCTCAATCAAATGTAAGTCATCATTTAAAAATTCTCGGACAACTGGGCTTCATTGAGTACCAGAGAAATGGGAACCAGAAATTTTATAACTCTTTAAATGAAAAACTTCCCGAAAAAATAAAATATCTATGGGATGATCTTGATAACCTTGTTAAAGAGCTTCCTGAAGCCAACAAAGATGACATTAACCTTTTAAAAGTTCTTGACTTTCGACAAAATCAGGATGCAAACAGTGTCTTTAATTCTTGGCGAATTTTACAACCTGACCTCCCTTATACCTATGAGTTTGCTCTTTCAGGAATAAAAAAATATGGCAGTGCAATTGATATTGGGTGTGGAAACGGAGAATTTATAAATATACTAAAAGACTCTTACGAGACGGTAGTTGGAATAGATGTTTCATTTTTGCACCTCAAAAAAGCAAAATCCTTTATAACATCAACAGGAAACCTTATACAAGCAGATTCAGCAAAATTACCTTTTGCTCATAAAAGTTTTAACAGTGCCTATCTGAGAATGACACTACGTTTTTTAAGAGACCCGGATAAATCATTAAAAGAAATTATATCTGCACTGAAACCAGGCGGAAGCCTGAATATAATTGACTTGAATTCTACAGGAAAAGAGTCGCCTAAAATTGATTATAATCTGAATTATTTTAAAAATTTCTGCAAAAAAGTGAAAAACATTTCCATTTGTTCTTATAAAAAATATGAAAACATATTCATCTGCAATTTAATCGTTAAAGAATAACTTTATTCGCTCTCGAGCTCACCACCGATACCACTGCTTGTTTCATTGTGTTCTGCAAAGGCAGCAATAGCCTCCATAGACTCACGAAAGTCAGGTAAATAAAATTCAGGATTTATAATAATATCTTTGCAGCGAACCTCAAAATGAAGATGAGGGCCAGTACTTCTCCCTGTATTACCAGAATAGGCGATAATCTGTCCTTTTTTAACTTTATCCCCTTTTTTTACGAAGACCTGCGAAAGGTGGGCATACCTTGTAGTATAATCACTAACCTCATTATGCATAATAACAATGCTCTTTCCATATGCTCCGGAATTATTGGTTTGGGAAATTTCACCATCCATCGCAGCTAATACAATCGATCCTGTTGGAGTAGCAATATCGATTCCAGGGTGCATACGACCCCATCTTCGACCTACATGGCTGCTGATTCTAACCCCTTCAACAGGCCAGATATATTCACCTGCTGGAACTATCCATTTAATTCTATCGACTCCAACAGAATGCATTTTAGATAAATATTCAGACCCATAAGGTATAAAAATCCATTCACTTTTATAAAACTTTAAACTATTTTCAGGCATATTATTAATTTTAATAATATGCTCTTCGGAAACTGAAAATTCTTTTGCATATAATTTTATAGTTTCCCCGGATTTGACAAAATTCCATATTCCAGTAACATCATTATATGTTTGAAAAAATTTGTTATCTACGATAACCTCTTTTTTGTCAGATGACGAAGCGACTTTTGCCAATACCTTCTGGTAAGAATTTATAGGTTCTTCCGAAAATATGAATCCAATTAAAAAATTGTAAACCAGAAATTTTTTAAACAAACTCATATTCGGGCTAAATTTTAGATCAAATCCAGACTGTCAATCTATTCTGAAATTAAACTACAATTTTTCACTTAATAAATTTCTAATAACTGCGGTCACCTGATTAACCGGATCATCCTGTTTGATCAGGTAACGAACTATGCCATTTGCATCAATCAAAAAAGTTATAGTAGAGTGATCCACCTGATAATCCTTTCCTTGTCCTGTTTCGCGCTTGATATGGACAATCTTATACAAATCTGCAACTTTATCAATCTCCTTGCCCGTTCCGGTTAAACCAATAGGATTAAATTTAAAATAAGACAAATATTTCCCCATTTTTTCTTTGGTATCCCTTGCCGGATCAACCGTAACAAATAAAGTTTTCACTTTTTCTGAGTCAGAACCCAGTTTATTGTAAACAGCTGATAATCTCGAAAGATTAAAACTACATGCATCCGGACAATTTGTATAACCAAAAAAAAGCAAAACACTTTTCCCTTTCAAGTCAGACAGGGAAAATTTGTTACCCGTAGTATCTTCAAGGGTAAAATTACCACCAATTTCGGGAAACTTATCCAGAACAGGTTGATTACCTTTACAATTCAAAACAATAATTCCATACAAAAAAAATAGCGCAAAAAAATTTTTAACCATGTTATCTCCTGATTTTTTTAATTTATTGAAACTCCATCTTCTTTACAACAAATTCAACCCTTTTCTCTTTGGCAACTTTGAATTTAAATGTGATTTCTATCTTTGCGCCGCTTTTCAGTGGCTCCGAAAGTCCCATTATCATCAAATGCATTTTCCCTGGCTCTAATTCATGAAACTCACCCTTATTTAAGCGCAGAGATGGTAAACGCCTCATACTCATTACATCACGATTCATATAAACCTCATGCAGCTGTATATCATTTGAAACAGAAGATTGAATAGATATAATTTCATCATCAAATTCACTATAATTTTTGATTTTAAAGAAAGCTCCGGTAACCTCTGCACCCTCAGGGGTTTCGGCAATCCATCCATCCCTGATCTCGATTGTCTTTGGATGAAAAGAGCAATACGCTGCCTCCAGTAGTAAAAAAGAAAAAAATAATTTTCCCAACCCATATCCAAATTTCATGATGACATCAGCTCTTTTTGAAAAGCAGTGCGTCAATGCTTTTTCTCTATGAGAATAAAGAAAAAATTTTAAATGAAATATTTATTAAAATTCCAATAAATCAATTTTTATTATTTAAATCTTTCTTTTTGAAGATTAAATTTCCAATTACATTTACAGTGAACTGCATATTTATACCTTTTTAACTATAAAATGCTGAAACAATTCCTGTAATACTTTTTTCCTGAATACTAATAAAAAAAATAATATTATTCGATTATCTTACTTTTTATAACATTAAAATCATTCAAAATAAAGCAGTCTTGCAACTTATATTGAGTAAGCATAAATTGTATCATTAATTCAATTTTAAATTTAGATATTGTTTTTATTTTTCATAGCATACAACTTAAATGAAAATAGATATTCGAACTTCTGATTTTTTAAAATATTTTATCACAATTAGTATAAATATCTTGACATCACAGGATTACAGACCCTTAATAACATTATAACTGACATAAAAAAATAACACCCAATGGAAATAAAATAGTTTGATAAAGTTAATAAAATGACCAGGAATTTTTTTATCATGAATCATGACCTAACAAATAAAGGATTTGTATGAAATTTATTTCTAATAAAAAATCATTTAATGGCACCAAACTCTCATTGGCAGACCAGGATGACTGGGGTTATACACGAAAAGGCGTTATCTTGACTATAGATGAAAATAACTTTATCAAAGGTATTGAGTTATACTCCTCAAAACATGGAATTGCGCGTTATAATACTCAACAAGGTGTTACCTATTGCCAGGAATGGAAAAAAAATGATCCCAAAATCGGAATCGGAATTACGGGGCAAATTGCAGCACAGATAATATCTGATAAAATAACATCAGAACAGATTTTTTATAAAATTATCGAAGACCTTCAATCTGATCTGAATCACCCATACTTAAAAGATATATTGGAAACATATATTATAAAAAAAAATCAATCAAAAATTCATATTGATAAATTACAAAACAAAAATAACTAATATTATAATACCATTAAAAAAAAATTATAAACTTTTTTCGCATTTTTATAGTAAATGATCCAGTATTTTTTTTGCAGATTTTTTCCAAAGAATAGCAAATGTTTCAAAATTTACTTCATTAAAAACTGGTTTTTTGCTGCGCAATCAAAAGGAAGGCGTCTTTTAGAAAATTTTCCAGAGAAATATTTCCAATTTTCAACCTTTCTTCATAAAAAATAGTTGATCGAATATTGCAAATATTTTAATACAGATTTATAAAAAGGAGATAACCATGGCGGAATCAAGTTTTGACATCGTTTCTGAAATTAACAAACAAGAACTAACAAATGCAGTAGACCAGGCACAACGTGAAATAGCAACAAGATTTGATTTCAAAGATACTGACTCTTATATTGAAATGACCAAAGAAGAGTTAACAATAGGTGCTTGTGATGAGAACAAATTAAATCAGCTGATTGATGTCCTGCAAACAAAACTGGTCAAGCGGGGAATATCTCTGAAGGCATTAACTTTTGGTAAAATGGAAGGAGCATCAGGAGGGCACGTCAGGCAAAAAATCACTTTTGTTGCCGGTATTGACGTTGAAAACAGTAAAAAAATTCATAAAATAATCAAAGATTCCGGTATAAAAGTAAAATCTCAAACGATGGATCAAAAGGTCAGAGTAACAGGGAAGTCCCGAGATGAGTTACAAGAAGTTATGGCATTATTAAAAAGAGATGAAAGTATTACCATCCCACTAAATTTCAATAACTACAAGTAGTCTGTTGTCTAATGGGCTGATTGCTGACGTAACCATGCATCGATAAAAGGGTCAAAGTCTCCATCCATGACAGCATGAACATTTCCCGTCTCGTGACCTGTACGTAAATCTTTTACCATATTATAAGGATGAAAAACATAAGAACGGATCTGATTGCCCCATGAGATATCCTTGCGCTCCCCTGACTTGGAATCAATCTCTTTTTGCTTCTCTTCATTTGCCAGTTCGTATAGTCGTGCTTTTAACATTTTTAAGGCAGTTGCCTTATTCTTTATCTGGCTTCTCTCATTTTGGCAGGCTACCACTATTCCAGTAGGTGCATGCGTTATACGCACAGCTGAATCAGTTTTATTAATATGCTGACCACCCGCTCCGCTTGCTCTGTATGTATCAATACGCATATCTTTTTCATTTAAATCTATTTCCACGTCATCTGAAATTTCCGGCGAGACATGAACGGATACAAACGATGTATGCCGCTTCTTATTTGCATCAAAAGGAGAAATGCGTACCAGACGATGCACTCCATTTTCTGCCTTTAAAAAACCATATGCATTGATCCCCTTGATCAGGAGCGTAACGTTTTTAATTCCAGCCTCTTCCCCATCCTGATAATCAACAATATCAACTTCAAAACCCTTTTGCTCAGCCCATCTTGAGTATGCCCGAAAAAGCATACTGGCCCAGTCATGAGACTCAGTTCCCCCTGCCCCCGGATGAATATTTAAAAATGCATTTCGAAAATCGTCGTCTCCAGCCAGCAAGCTTTCAAGATCCAGTTTGTTATATTGCTCTTCAATGGAATTAAACTGTTTAATCAAATCTGGCAGGAGCTTTTCTTCTCCCTCTAAAAGAGCAATTTCATTATATTCTATAAGATCCTGAAGTGCCTTTCGAAGAATACCCCACCCTTCGAGCTTTTTCTCCAGCGATGCGGCACGTGTTTGAATTTCACGAACCTCATTTTTTCTATCATCTCCCCACATATCCGGGTTTTCAAGCTTTCTTTTTAAATCCTTTAACTCCCGCTCTAGTGAAGGAAAATTTAATCCATTATACCGCTCTTCTGCCCTGGACTGAAAATCCAGAAGGAAATTTCTCATCTCTTTTAATGTATGAATATTCATATAATCTAAAGATTTATCTGGAAACAGATACAGACAGTCAAATTGAAATTAATTAATATAGCCTGTTACACCAGTAACAGTAGATCCTGAATAATGACAACTATTGCAATCTCCCATGGCGTTTAGATCAAGAGCAGACAGCATTGGATTATCTTTTGACCCACTTTGAGAAACAACATTTACGCTTAAAACAGCACTGTTTGTAATTAAGGAGGGATCAAACCTTGGATTATTGCTATAAAAATTCCCAAATTGATCGCTGTATAATATCCCAATTGCTACAGGTGTCGCACCGCTATTATCAACCACACGAACAGCCGCTCCCACTACTGCTGCAAAAGGCGTAGTCAATGTACTGGATATACTACCAGCAATAAACCACTTTTTAACGGCAGTGCCCGATGTCTCATGACACCCCCCACTCATACAGGAAACACCCTGATAATTATGAGTGGCAAAATCACTGGCCGTGCTCAAAGCAGTCGATTCCATTATATTACTCTTTAAAGCAGGCTCAGGTTGAGGTGCATTTTGACACTGTTGCATTAAACCAAATATTAAAACAAATATTAAAACAATCTTCATGATAACCTGTTTTTTAAGAATTACCTGCCAGAATAATAATTTAAACAAAAAAATCAAGCTCTTTATAAATAAAAATTAGCGTGATAGAAGCTACCCATCACAAAGCATTATTGAAACAAGGTTTATGGAATCAAAATATAGGCTTCACAGGTATTGAAAAATCATTCAATAATCGTAATTGTAAAAATAGTTATATAAGAGCTATATTAGATTTTTTCAAAATTATTTATATTTATTCTTATCGCGGATGGCCTGTCTTTGCATTTACCTTGTATATTTTTTTAAAATCTGCTAATTTACTTTTTTAATCGTTTACATTATAAAAAAAATAATTATTGTGCATTGTGAATAAAAAATTGTGGGTCGAATTAAAAGATAACACCTATCCCATTTATTGGGATGATAATGACTCCTCTTTTACGCAACTGATAAAAGATGAGATGGGAAAAGCTCATAACACAGTAATTACCAATGACAAAATATACTCGATATATAAAAACCTTTTAACTAATCTTTTTTCTGACAATATAATAATTTTGCCAGATGGCGAGGAGCAAAAAAACCTCTCTTCGGTCAGTTACCTGTTAGAAAAAATTTTTGAAAAAAAATTAAACCGAAAAAGCCGCCTGTGGGCCTTTGGGGGTGGAGTAATTGGTGATATTACAGGATTTTTAGCCTCGATATACATGAGGGGAATTGATTTTTATCAGATTCCGACTACTCTGTTATCCATGGTTGACTCATCTGTCGGGGGAAAAACAGGAGTAAACCTACCTGCAGGAAAAAACCTCGTTGGTACTTTTTATCAACCCAAAGGCGTATTTATTCACACCCCTTTTCTTAAAACACTTCCAGATCGTGAAATTAAAAGCGGTTTAAGTGAAGTAATTAAAAGTGCACTTATAAAAAATTTTAATTTATTTCAATTTTTAAACGAAAACAGCAAAAAAATCAATGATAACGATATAGAGTCCTTCTCTCAATGTTCCTATGAAAGCGTAAAAATCAAGGCTGAAATCGTTACTGAAGACGAAAAAGAACTCGGAATACGTGCAATATTAAACTATGGCCATACGTTTGCTCATGCCCTTGAGAGCTATTATCAATACAAGGTACTTACACACGGGGAAGCAGTTTCAATTGGAATGGCTTTTGCCACATATCTATCTTTAAAATTAAATAAAATTGAACAAAAAGAATTTACTAAAATTCTTGCTCTTTTGAGGCAATTAAATTTAAAATATTCATGGAAAGAGCTTCCTCAGAATGATTTGCCTGGCAGTATGGATATAATCACGTTAATGAAAGGTGACAAAAAAAATATTGATAATGATATTCAATTTATCCTTTTAAAATCAACTGGAAATGCGATTTTGCCCGAAAGAATAAAACAAGATACACTTTTAATCGCTCTTGAGGAGTTTAAATGCCTGTAAAAATTCATGTAATAAATGGTCCTAATTTAAATATGCTTGGAAGCAGAGAAAAAAATATATACGGGAGTATATCGCTTGAGGATATAAATAATAATCTGATAAAAACCTTTACCTCTTTCGTAGAGCTGGAGTTTTATCAAAACAACAGTGAAGGAGAAATTATCAACTATATTCACAAGCTTTCGGAAAAAAAAACTGATGGGATTATAATTAATGCTGGTGCATATACACATACAAGTGTAGCAATTCGGGATGCCTTACTATCTATAAACATTCCATTTATTGAGGTTCATTTAAGTAATATTTATAAAAGAGAAGAATTCCGGCAGAAATCTTATTTAAGCGATATTGCAATCGGGATTATTTCAGGTTTTGGAGAAGATTCATATAAAATGGCAATTCAATATTTCATTAATCACCTATAAAAATGACAGACCTGTTAGTTAAAGATAATAAAGGAAATTTTATTCCCTCTGCTGCGGGGGAAAACAGAATTTACTTTAATACTATATCCAAGCTTTTGAAATATTACCTTGTTAAAATTTCAAATCTAAATAGTTCTGAAGTTGATCCGATAATGGCAAAACTGCCTGAACTTGTAAAACAAAATTTTCAAACTCCTGCTGATTACCAGAAAAAACTTTCACTTTTTTCCAGTCTTATACAAAATTATAATCCTGAAAATTTTAAAATTTTTTTAAGTAAAAATTTTACTGCAACTGTTTTAAAAGAAAAAGAGGCACTCTTTAGCAGCGAACTTGAAACAGCAAAAGCAAAATTTGATAATCCATTATGGGTTCCGTCCATAAATCTTATTGTAAAATTTTCTGAAATTTTTTACAAAGCAGGCGCACTGGATCTTAAAAAAATTCAAAATAATAACCAGGTCGAAAATATTGAACCTCCGGCTAACGAAAAAAAAATTACTCAAGAGGAAACAGGAAAAATAGACCTTGTAGAAAATTTGATAACGAGCATGCCCGGAAATAAGATTCTGGAAAGCTTGTCTAACCAGTTTGCAAAAACCGAAAAGATTAACCTGAATAAATTTGTTATAGAAAGAGAGATCAATGATGAAGAGATCAGTCCCGTCGTAGTTGCCCCGATCACCAACAACCTGCCAAATCCTGCATCTAATATACCAGGAAAAATGGTATATGAAAATTTTTTTACTCTCTTTTCTGAATCGCCATCTTTTGACTTTTCCCATATTGAAACTCTAAATTCCATAAGCCAAAATAGTCAGACTCAATTTGAGTTAAATAAAATAATATCATTAAAAAACTTTATCCAATTATTAAACAAGGTTAATTTTTATAGAAAAAATAGTGATCAATCCTCGTACAATACATGGTACACTGATTTAACAAAAGAAGAGAAGCTCTCGTTACAACTTTATTTCATAAACTCAAAAAACGAAGCAGAAAAGCGTAATGAAAAACTCAAAATAGCTGCGTATTTCCAGGTTGATATAAATTTTGTAGAAGAAATTGAATTAAATACCGTGCGATTTTTAAAAATAAACATTTTATTAAAAAAAATTATCAATATACTTCAGGATAAAAAAATAGACAAAGAATCTATCCAGAATGTATATCGTCAACTGATTACAATTATGGATAATGATGAACAACCTCAGAATAAAATACTTACTGCAAATATGATTTTTTTACAATTTTCAGACGAAAGTATCACTTCTGGAATTGAAAACGATTTAAAGGAGATAGTAAACCTCTCAACTTTCCACTAATTTAAGTACCCGTTGAGTGATACTTCTTCATTCCATACCTGAAAAATAATGCAGAAGCCCCGATAAAAATCATTCCAACAGGCAAACTGAAATATTTAAAAATTCCAGAATATAATATATCTTTTTCCAAAAAAATATGGACCGGATAATAATTAATAAATGCCAGTGGTAAAATAAATGTTAATAAAAATGGAACAGGTGATTTATATATATTAATCGGATACATAATAAACTCTTTCGAGCTATAAACAAAAAAATGAACCAGTGACTCAATGGAAACAGCAAAAAAAGCAATGGACGCAACAAATATTCTAATTGAGGCTAAAATCAACGAGCCTCCGATCCAGATCTGAAGGTACATCAATATATTTAAAAATGAAAATCCTATTCCTATGCTTGCGACCGAATAAATAAAAAAAACAATTCCGATAAAAAATTGTGCAATTGCAGAAGGATCAAACTTCATGCATAAAAGTGCCCCAAAGGGATTAAAAGGTCTTATTAAAAGGTAATCCCATTCTCCCTTGCGGATCAATTCATCGAATCGTATCAATGGGCCAAACAAAAGGGTATTTGTTCCCTGGGCTAACAGAATAAAGGCATATAAAAAAGATATCTCTTCAATATGCCAACCGTTTATACTTTTAAACTTGTAAACAGTAAATACTACAACCGAAAACTGTACAACATAATATAAAATCATGGAAACCACCGAAATATAAAAACTCATTCGGTATTCCAGTTTGGAAAGAATAGATTTTTCTATTAACTTTAAGTATAATCCCATTAATTACGAGTTAGCAAAAATCTTTTCCAATCTTGTTGATAAAAGGTTCTTTTTATCATTTAACTTTTGGATATATTTGCTCAAAAAGTAATCAATTGTCTCTACTCTGATTTTGATAGAACCTGCAGGATTATTCTCATCAATATCTTTAAATGAGAAAAAAGGTGTATCTGATTTTTCCATAATCTTTTCTATCGTAGAATAAAGGGTTGAATCATGTCCGCATTTAAAACTTGATAATTCAATTGGAATTAAATTAGGGTGTCTCGCAATAACTTTTGAAGCCCAGATTTTTAATGAACTACTTGCTGAAAAAGAATTTTTCCATACATCATCAATATCCATCGGATCCATATTGTAATCTTCACTATCAGAAAAGACCTCTCCCAGAAACTCCTTATCCGTCGGTAAAGCAGACATTGGTAATACAGGATATCCCCTTTCCTGAAAAAGCTCCAGAATTCCGTGGTTAACACCAGGATCATTATGATATGTTCGAGCAATTAAAACCAGTGCAATTCGCTTCTGACTTTTTACCTGATCAATGATTTCCTTGCCCCGTTTTTCAATCGATTTTTTGAATTCTTTAAGAGCGGCAAATCCTGCATGAATAGCAATTTTATTTTCATCAACGCTCAAATTCAGGGTCGCTTTCAAATCCTGATAAAACTCTTTTTCTACCACAGCCGGCATATCCATTTTTAAAAATGGTTTTAAAAATTGAATACCATGCTCGCTGAAAGTATCGCTTTCTTTGGTAAATGCTGAATAGGCCATATCTGTTGCACCGGTTACCGTAGGACAAGCACGATTATCAATAACATTCGGCAAACCTGTTGAATATGATTGAACGGCTGGAAAAAAGATATAATCAATTTTTCGTTTCTTGTTTTTTTCTAACAGATCATGTATGTGAGCAAGCGAAATCTTAGCAGGAAAACAAGGATCCACAGTACCCCGTTTACTGCCTTCTTTAAACATTTTTTCACTTGTAAAATCACTAAATACAAAGTTTTTATATTGATAACCTAACGATTCAAAATAAGCAGTATAAAAAGGCTGCAAATTATAATGCAACAATACTCTGGGAAATCCTATAACTTTATTTGCTCTCTCTTTTCGTTTGTTTTTATCATTGCTGAAAAATTTTACCGCACGATTTATAACCATCTCTTTTTGAATGTTGCCAACCGAATCTGCCTGCCCTTTCCAGGCGAGCTTTGATGCTTCTTCTACTACATTTGGATTTAAACTTTTTATCGCTTCAATCTCCCGCTTCTTTAGTTTCATTACCTTAACATCTTCTGTAGAACCTTTTTCACATGGAGCAATAATCAATCTTCTTTTTTCAGAATTTTCTTCGTTCGTTAAAGAAACATCGATAAAAGTTCGTATACATTTATTCTTACAATAATAGCAACGGGTCTCCTCATTATGATGAGACTCATATTTTACTTCAATAGCTTTATCAAGACCTATAAATCTGCTCGGACCAACAGTCTCATTTTTTGCTTCAAAAGCAGCTCCAATTGCGCCACAAACATTTGTAAATTTGTGCACAATAACCTCAGGCTCAACATTTTCTCCGTTAAATTTATCCTTGATATAATCAACCTGTGATTTCACTGCTGCAATATTTTTTTGCGTACCACCCTGCAATACAAATGTTTTTCCAAGTGATGACAAATTAGGAATTTTAGCAACATACTGCCATATATTTTTTGGAAGAACATCGGCCAAACCTGCAAGAATTTCAGGAGCTTCCCAGCCCTGTCGCTGAAAATCAACAATATCAGTCTGAAGAAAAACTGCACAACCATATCCAAATTGAGGAAACTTCGTCGCAGAAAAAGCAACATCTGAAAATTCAGTCACGTTATAGCCAAAACCCTCTGCTGTATTCTGAAGAAAATAACCGTTTCCTGCTGAACACTGGGTATTTAATTTAAAATCCTTGATAATACCATCCTTCAAATGAATAATCTTAATATCCTGTCCACCCACATCAACAATCACGTCAACATGTGGATAATAGGTTTTAGCAGCAATTGTATGAGCAACTGTCTCCACAACTGCAATATCACATTGAAAAATATCTTTTAAAATATCCTTTGCATAGCCCGTTGTACCAATTCCGGCTATTTTTAAGGTAGCTCCATTCTTTTCTATTTGCTCCCTCAAACCCTTGATCACCTGAATAGTATCTTCTATCGGATTTCCTTTAGAAAGCAGATACTCTGTTGCTACAATATCTCCGTTTTCATCAATTAAAACACCTTTGGTACTCGTGGATCCCCCATCAAGCCCCATATATCCATTGATAACTATACCCTCTTCAAATACAGGTGGAATCCAGTTTTGAGGAATATATTTTTTCTTGAAATCAAGTAATTCAGCTGCATCCTTTGCCAGACCAGAATTGTGACCACTTATTCGTTCTTTTCTCTCTTCAATATAGGCTTGAAGCTTAGCTGATCCTGCATAAAGTAACGATGCACTTTCTTCAATATGATCAACCATTCCATAAGAAACAGCACCTAACGCCGCAAAGTAGGCTCCATCTTCCGGAACAAATACCAGTTCCTCAAGAGTCAAATCTTTTGGTAATTCAACGTCTCTCTCATTCCATAAAATCTGAAAATTTTCTCGCCATGCATCCTGCAGTCCTGGAATAAAAGTATTGGGTCCGCCAAGTAAAATAACTTTAGGAATAATGGTATTTCCCCTGGTTAATACCGATAAGTTTTGCTGCACTATAGCTTCAAACAATGATGCCATCAACTCCTCAGAGGGAACACCCAATTTCTGTAAACCGTTAATATCTGTTTCAGCAAAAACTCCACATTTTCCCGCAACCGGGTGCAACTTTATACCCTTATATTGGATTTTTTTTAATTTTTCTGAATTTAAATTTAATTTACCTGAAATTTTATCGATAACTGCACCGGTACCACCAGCACATTTATCATTCATTGTCATAATTTTTCGTTTTTGATCCGGGTCGCCAGAGTCTTTATATAAAATAATTTTTGCATCCTGACCACCGAGTTCGATCACAGAATTTACATCGGGATGAAATTTTTCAACAGCATAAGAGACACACAATACTTCCTGATAATATTTTGCACCAATAACCTTTTCAATTGCAGATCCACCCGAACCTGTCAAAAAAATCTGTAGATCGGTAGAATTTATTTTAAAAATTTCCGGAAAAAGAGCTTCGAGTTCATGAAGGTAATCTAAAACTTTTTCTGCCTGTCTCGTCTCATGTCTTTCATACTTTTTCCAGACAATTTCTTTTTCACCATTAGTGTTTTTTAATAAAACACCTTTAACAGTTGTAGAACCAATATCAAGACCAAAGTAATAATTATTTTTTATCATGCAATCTCCAGGTTTATATTTTTCCGGCAAGTTTTAATAAATAATGAATATAGTGAGAAACACGTAAGCGATATCCTTTTATCTCCGGTATTTTTACTAAAGCTGAGGTTTCAGGATCAAATTTTATTTTAAGCTCCGCAACTTTGGAAGCATCAAGATTATATTTTGCAAGTAAATTACTGTACTCTTGAACAGCCTTCGCTTTTGCCTCACCCAATGCCATCTGTACTCTCGATAAAGCATTTATTTTTCCTTCGCCTGATGTTTCTACCGGCAAGAAAACCATATCTTTATAATCCGTTACCACCTTTGATTGCACGGAGTCTGAGATGGTTGATGGCATACAACCAAATGGTTTTACAGACAATACCATATTTGATTTATGTGCTGTTGTATAATAAATATTCTTGGCCACCTCAAGAAATCCCTCTCCACCATCAAACTTCACCTGCATATATTTACTTGCAACCTTTTCAAGGGTTTTTACACTAATAAGAGCAGCTGCAGGATATTTTAAAATCTTTCCATATCTATTGTATTGCGATGTAAAAAAAAATGTAGCAATACCAAAAATAAGATTGTTTACCTTGCGATTATAAAAATCTTTAAGATACTTTACAGGAGTTCTCCATGTGATCAGGCCATTTGCATCCACTCCGGAAACCTCTTCGCGCTGATTATCTGCCAGCCAGATTAAATAAACTATCCACGCACTTACTGTTTCAACTATTATTTCACATCCTTGCGACTGTAAAAAAGAGAACATTTGATAATTTCCATCACCTTCTGTCGTTTGCGCCCAGAATTCACCCGTAATTTTTACCTTGGGTTTCATACGTGTATAATCCACCTGAACAGAGGATAATATGTTGCTGCATTTTTTTAGATATTTTTCAATTTCCTTGCCTCGCAGCTGCTCAATCAACTGCCTTAAATCTTTTTTACTTCCTTTATTCATCCATGATTTTAACAGAAAATTTTTAATATAAGGATCTTTACCCGATTGTTTGAAATATTCCTGCATGATTAAAATACATTTGTCTATCGCTTCATGAACAGAACCTTGAACTACCTCATACGGAGTCATCATATATGTAAAGTTATTAAAATGGTCCGAAACAATCAACGCCGTTAAAAGCGCTCTAAAAAACTGAAGATCCATGACTATGGCATCTTCACTGGTTCCCTGATTTAGTTTTCCCTGCATTTGAAAAGTCTGCACACGAAAACCTGAATAACCCGCATTATTCAGGGCCAATCTATACTCATATTCATACATTCCAAATCTGCATGGACCACACGAACCAGCTGTTAAAAATAGATAATTATCAACGATATCTTTTTTAGAAACCCCCTGCTTATGTAAATTATTTAAAAATTTCACCAGATTTCCAATGGTAAAGTAAGTAGGATTGCACAACCCTCCATCACAATACTCCTTGCCCAACTGCATCGCTTCCATGTCTGGAACAGATAACGGAAGAACCTTGTAACCCAGACCTTCCCATGCAGCGGCAACGATTCTGTCCGCAGCCATAGAGAGTCCACCGACAATAATGGTCGTATGGGCAATTTCACTTTTTTTAAATTGTTTCGTCGTGAAAGTCTTGAAATGACCCTTTTTTTCCTCTGTTACAACTGAATTTTTGCCCATTTTTGCACCTTCCTGTAAAATTTAAGTCGTGGTGAGGATAAAATTCAGATTTAGATGTATTTGCAACTCTTTTATTGGTAAATTTTTTTTAGACCAAATTCACAATGTAAAAATTTACGGTTACCTGCTTTATTGGAAAAACCATAGCTTTGGAAACAAACGATATTAGTGATATTAGAAATAATTTTTAAAATCTTTTTTTGAAATTATTTTAAATTACACGTTCTTCAGATTGAATAGCTCATATTAATAAAAAAGAATATTCATAAATAATATTTCAGAACAATATCCTTCATAATATTATGAAATATTATTTTAAAATAAGGAAAGTTTGCCAGTTTTATAGTATAATAAAAGTACAATCATTATGACTTTTTTTCAATCACTGACCCATGATCATGAAATACTCGATAATGCTGCGGGAACGCTTGTCTCTCTGGTTAAATTAATGAATAATGAATCCGATACACCTGTTATTAATAAAATAAACCAGCTTATAATTTTTTTTCAAAACTATATGATTGAATACCATATTGTAAAAGAGGAGTGGCTAATAAATGAGTTGATCGGAATGCAGATCCCTGCGGACCATGGACCTCTATATTATTATATTTTTGAGCACAAAGAACACCAGAAACAAATTGATAATATTAAGAATCAACTCTTAGATGATAAAAAAAGAGAAAATTTATTACCGCTTACCATCCAGTTTTGTACCGACCTCTGGGAACATATTGACAAAGAAAACTCTGTATTTTTTCCGGAATCCGAAAAAGTTATTGGAGCTGGCAAAACCGCCCGCCTGAACAAACTCCTTGAAAACAATAAAAATATGTACGACAAAATATTAAAACAACGATGTATAGAAATCATTCAACAATATCCGCCGGTTGTCTCTTTACCTGACTCCATAAGGGGAGATGGATGCACAAGCTGTCGTTTTTACGATGGGCAATGTAATGGAATAGAACTTGAATGGTGGAGTGATTATCAATGGGAAGATCTCTTTGACCGGGAATAAAAAAATAACAATTTCTATAATAAATATCAAACTAGATGAAGGGCTCGACGCATCGGCCCTTCATCATCAAATAAACCCTTATAAAGCACTCCAGATTTGACTTATCGTATTATTCATTTCATCAGTTTCTGAAACAACTTGATTAAAATCAACAATAACATATGATGTATAGGAGGTGCCAGGCATAAATGTGCCACCACAATTCAAAATATAATTGATTGATGCTCCTGCAGCAATTCCCGTTGGCTCAGAAACAAAACAACCACTCTGTGCACTTTGATATGTAGGAACTACAAAGCTGTTTCCCCAACCCATTAGATTAAATGGACCTGTCGCCGACGCAGTTCCGGCATTGGTTACAGTGACTGTTATTTGTGCATTAAAGGCTGTTGTATTGGTAACAGAAATAACTTGACATTGGAAATACTTTTATTTAAATAAAACAACAATCACGATGAAATATTATAGTAGAACACCTGAAGAAATGAGAAGATATCTTGAGGTCAAGGGAGAACCCTGCAAAAAAGCAAAAAAAAGAAGTATGATGCTCCAATTGATAAATCTGGGCATGCTTGCTGTCATTATTTCAATTTTTGGACCTAAACTTAAAGAGATGGTTAGTAATAATAAAAATCTTAAAGAACAATTAAATGGATCAACCATTCACTGGAATGGATACAAAATAGGAGCTCATTGCCAGAGATCTTCCTGTACGGTAGAACTTGAATTTACTGAAAATTTTTCGGTTCAGTTTTTATCGGTAAGAATAATAAATTCTATCGACCGAATCATAATTTTCAATTCAAGTAAAAAAATCGAATATACAAAAGAAAAAGGGCAAACATTACTATATGAACTTCCCTTTAAACTTGACAGCAATTTAAATGTTTACCTTTCGCTTCTTGACAAAAGTACAAATGAAATTGCATCCTTTCAGATATATCCAGAAAACTAAATTATGAATATTATTATAAACTATCTTTCAAAATCAGGCTTACTTTTTTTCACCTTTTTCCTTATGGTAAATTGTGATAACGTGCAAAATGTATTTCACAAAATAAAAAAAGATGCGTATCAAAAACGCTATGGCACAGACCTGGATGAATTGCAAAAAAAAGAAGAGTGGGAAAAAGATATAGCAGAATTTGAAAAAATTATCTCTAAAAAAATTGAAGCAGGTGCAAAAGCTGCCCATCTCTATCGAAAAATCGGGGAAGCATATGGAAGAAATAAATCATACGATTTATGTATAGAAAATTTGAAAAAAGCAATTGGATATGGTTATGATGAACCATCTGTTTTTTTCTCGCTTGGATTATGCGAAGGAAACCTTGCCCGCATGAATAACTGGCCACCCGAGCAGACCAAAGAAGCCGAGCAGACTTTTTTAAAAGTTCTAAACATGGACAATGAATATCACAAAGCAAAATATGAGTTAGGGCTTATATATTTTTACGGCAATGGTCGCAACAGCAGTTACAGTATTTTATCAGATATTATAACCATATCGCAAAAACAGTTTCAGGAAAAAGCTATTGCTCTTATTTCTGAATATCAATTTTATTCACCCGCAGCCTCTGATTCATACTTTGCTCTTGCTAATATATATACATTCCGAAGGGAATTTCAAAAAGCAATAAGCCAGATGGAAACATTATCTGAAATGAAAAGGAAATATTTTCCTGATAATTTTAAACGAGATCAGGATTATATCAATGCGCAATTAAATTTAAAAAAACTGAATAATATGGCTGATTACTGACTTTGTTGCCACTCTGTACCAGGAACTTTAGTGGAAGGAAGATCGGTATCGTTATAGTCTCTCTGCGTCTGCTTATCTGTTAATATTACAATATCAACTCTTCTGTTGATGGATCGCCCTTCCGGAGTATTAGATTCAACAAGAGGACGATATTTACCAAAGGAAACAGCCGACATACGAGAAGGCTCCACATCTTCGCTTTCATCTAAAAATCTTAATACATTAATAGACCTCTGAGAAGATAACTCCCAATTGGTTTCATATCGTTCACCTGAAGGCGAACGAGCAACAGGAGTTTCATCTGTGTGCCCTTCTATACGAATATAGGAATCCAGTGTACGTAATAATTTTCCAATTTTAAAAAGTATTTTTTTGGCCTCATCAGTCAAATGCGCAGAACCAGGAGGAAAATGATTTTCACCGATCATGGAAATTACAATTCCCCGTTCATCCTGAGATACCTGAATTTTTTTTGCAGCAATTTCTGGCTTGAAAATTTCCATTGCAATACTGATGGCTTTGCCCAGATTTTTTCCTTTATCAGGTGCAGGCAAATTCTCCATGTTCATGCCCATTTGTTCCATCTTGCCTTTAGAGAGAGTCTGCCCCCCTTCAAGAAATCCTAATGAACCCTGGAAGGTAGATAAAATGATTTTCAGGTCAACCTGTTCCACAGTTGGTTTTCCGATAATAATAACGAAAAAGGTTAGCATCAGAGTAGTCATATCGCCCCATGATGTAAGCCATATCGGAGCCGGAGGTGGACACTCTACGCATTTCTTTTTCTTTTTGGCCATGGCTATCTTTTACTCTTTTGGTTCCTGTGCCTCAATAATTTTTTTCTCAGCAGGTGAAAGAAAACCTGTCAACTTCTCTTTTACAATACGGGGGTTATCACCGGATTGTATACTGAGAACACCTTCCAGAAGAATCTGTTTGACCATTACCTCCTCTTCGGTTTTCCCTTTCAACTTTGTTGCTGCAGGAATCGCAACAACGTTTGCAAGAATTGAACCATAAAGTGAGGTTATAAGAGCAACACCCATACCCTTACCAATCATAGCAGGATCACCAGCACCCAGGTTACCAAGCATGGCCACAAGACCGATCAGAGTACCAAGCATTCCAAATGATGGACCAAAACCACCCATAAGATCCATTATACCTCTGTTACCAGCATGGCGCGCAACGACAGCATCCATCTCTATTTCCATGATTGTTCGAACAAGCTCAGGGTCAGTACCATCAACAATTAACTGCAAGGCCTTTTTTAAAAAGGGATCGGCCATTTGCTCAATCTCGTCTTCAAGAGCAAGCAGACCATCTCTTCTGGCTTTCTCTGAGGAGGCAACAATCATATTTATTGTTTCGGGTATATTAAATGTATTTACGGAAAAAATCTGTCTGAAATATTTTGGAATACTTAAAAACTGAGAAAGCGGAAGAGACATTATTAAACCTGCTGAAGTTCCACCAAATGTAATAATAACCGATGGAATATCTATCAAACCAAGTATAGGTAAACCTGATGTAACTGCTCCAACAAAAACAATGATCAGACCTCCTGCAAAACCTATAATTGAAGCTATATCCATAATTTACACCCTGCCCTTTATTAAGAACTTCTTACCCCTGATAATAAAATACATATTGAGACATAATCCACAGGTTGTCAATTTATAATCCCTGTAATTGTTGATATATCTTTTCGGCAATTCCATAATTTTGCTGAAAAGCCATCGACCGTACACGTTCTGTTAAAAGCATATCATCAAATACCTCTTCTGCAAATCCACCGTGAAATAATTCATTTTTTTCCACATTTTTTCTCATTTCTTTAAACATTTTTTCAACAAAAAAAGCTTCGAACTCTTCTGCAGCTTCATACAGCTTGTTTTTTTCTTTACTATTTCCAATATCTTTCAATATTTCTTCTTTATTCATTGTCTTTTGCATACTATCTGAAGAAATTTGCTCGCTGATACCTTTGGGTAAAGATTTTCTCATTCTTTCTATAAAAGTACCTTCTTCGTGATGTGTTTCCAAGCTTTTGTTATTCAATTTTTTTGCGGCATCCTCAACCTGATTATTCCCCATATATGCATTACCACGATAAAGTAACGGATCAATTCCATTCATATTTTGCTCCTTTTTTTATATTTACAATATCTTCAATTCTGCATGCAGAGCGCCTGCTGCATGAATAGCCTTGATTACATCAATAATATCCTTTACAGGCAAGCCCAGATCGTTTAAAGTTTTTACCAGATCTCCCACCGTTGCATTCTCTTCCAGAAGAGCACCTGCTACTTTTTCTTTTTCTTTTGAAGCAGACCCTTTTACCTTGATAGTAATATCGCTCTTTGTGATTGCGACCGTAGATATTTTAACATTTTCTCCCATTACTATTGTTCCTGTAGCTGGATCAATAACTACTATAGATGGAGTTTTTACGATTACTGCAATTTTAAAAATTTCATTTAAAAAAGTTCCTGAATCTATATCAGTAGTAATTTCTATTAACCCGCCCTCTGTTACTTTTGCCTGATCAGGATGAAGCTTGTTGATAGCTGCAGTAATATTGGTAGCAGTATTGATATCATAGTTTATCATTGATAGCAATATTTTTCCATTAACGTTTATAACAGGTTGATTCACACTTTTTTCAACGATGGCACCGCTACTTATAAAAACAGTATTTTTCTGGGAATCCCGGCTCGATGTCTTTTTGTCAGAGGTGACAGCAACAGGAGCCTGTGCAACGGCATAAATTTCTCCATCAGCCCCTTTCAAAGGTGTGGCCAGCAAATAGCCACCTACAAGCGATTGTGCATCTCCAATAGAAGAGATATAAATGTCCATCTTGTCACCGCTATTTGTTACAGAGGGCAGATACCCCATAACCATTACAATAGCAATATTTTTGCCTTTGAAACTTTCAGCACTTTCAAAAACTCCATTGTAATTTAATATATTTTGTAATGCCTCTGTGGCTAACGGACTTTTGCTGTCACCTGACTGCTTCAGACCTACCACAAGCCCATATCCTGTTAAAAGGTTTTCCCTTTGGGTAGCAATTTTTACCAGATCACCAATCGGAACTTCTGCTGCAGAAGAAAAACTATTTACCAGAAAAAAATATGATATAAGTATTTTAATGTATCTTTTTTTCACTGATTCAATGCCCCCATAACCTCTTGAATATACTTCAAGGTAATATCTTTTTTCTCCTGCTCCGTTAAAACGGGAGTCGCTGGAGCTTGATTAACCTGTGAACCAGGTGCAACCTGATTCTCTGTCACAGGAGCTTCTGGCGCTTGCATTTGAATCTGATTATTTTTTTCAGCTTTTGCAATCGATGTTATGCTCATTGTCAAATCTGCAATATCACTGGAACGTACACTTCTGTTTTTAACATATCGGGCATGGATAAATCCGGTTATCTGAACCAGAGACTCTTTATTATCTACTGAAAATGATTTAGTCGCAGTAATTCTATACAAATTATTCCCCTGCTCCTCAATTCGGGCGGGTAATGAAAACTTTATTCTCTCAGAAACACTCTGTTTTTCAGAAACTTTTCTTGCATTACTTCTTGACTCTTCGACTGGCTTTAAAAAATTTCCATACTCCCGATCAGGAGTAAGCATCAAGTCCATTTCAATATTTCGATTCCATTTATCATCAATTTTTATAGTAAAATTCTCATCGACCAGAACAGTTAATATTTCGTTGTTATTTAAATTTGAGCTTGCCGGGTTTGAATTGTTCCAGAGGCTCGTTTGAGCATAGAAAGATTCACTCATAAAAATGGTGAAAAAAATAGAACTTATTATATAACTCTTTTTCATTTCAATTTATTATGCGCACAATTCCAGGCGCTTGTATTTCTGTTATAATAGCTTTTTTATTTTTTAAACTTGTTACTTCTATATTTTGACCCATTGCACCCTCTTCTCTGGCAATGCCGTCAAACTCTATATAAAACAAAGGGTTATCCAGAATAACTTTAACCTTATCATATCTGTTAATATCAACAATCTTTTTTATATTCGTAAAATCCAGAGTATTACCCTCTTGAATATCTTCGAGAGCCTCATAGCCTACAGGAACTTGATCAAATATTTCTTTTTGAAAAAAATTAACCAATATATTTTCGATAACTACTTTACTTTTATCAATCCTTTCCCCTGCTTTGATAAACGAGGCTGCATGATATTGTAAAACTTTCTTCTTCAATGTATAAATGACCTCGATCGAGTCACTGCTTATTTCGTTATTTGCGATTGTGGCAAAAAATGCGGCTTTTTCATTAGATAAATAATCATTTGAAAGTCTAATATCCATCGCAGAGTTTTCAGGAAAAAAAATATCTTCTTTGACAGATACAATAATATTCTCATCAAACCTATCTTTGTTCCGCAAAATTGTACTAATTCGTTCGGTTAACTCTTCTTTTGATACTTTGCGAAATACGGGCAATAAAACCACACTTTTACTACCTTTGAGTTGGTCATATAAAATACCTTTTTGATCTAAAATTTTTTTAACTCCAGAAACCGTTATGATTTTTTTTTGTAAAGGTACGGGCATCAAACATTTTTGGGATTCATTGGTTACATTTTTTTCAAATGCTTTGCCACGCCCTCCATAAAAAAATGCAATATCATCAAAATGTACACAATTTCCTGAAATTTCGACATGTTTCTTTAAAACAACTGTCTGCCCTGTAATTTGCTGAGCAGACAGCGTAATAATTAATAATAAAAAAAATTTATTTTTTAAACCATTCATTATCTTTTTAACTGAATAGCAGTCGATAGCATGGAATCGCTTGTTTGAATTGCTTTTGAGTTAGACTCATATGCACGCTGAGCTACAATCATATTTACCATCTCTTCAGCAAGATTTACGTTGCTCATCTCGAGGAACCCTTGTAAAACAGATCCCATTCCATTCATACCGGGTACACCCGCAATTTCACCACCAGATGCCGGTGTTTCCTGAAAAAGATTTTTCCCTACTGCTTTTAAGCCTGCGGGATTGGTAAACCTGTATAATTCGATTTGTCCTACTTGTGTCGGTGTTGTCTCGCCGCCGATATTTACATAAACTTCTCCCTGTTCTGAGATAGTCAAGGTTTCCAGCATAGAATCTTCCGGCAAAATAATCTGAGGTTCAAAAAGATATCCATTATTGGTAACAACCTGTCGATTGGAATCAATCTTGAACGATCCGTCTCTTGTATAACCAAATGTCCCATCGGGCATCTGAATCTTGAAAAATCCAACAGAATTGGAAACTGCCATATCCAGTTTATGACTGGTGGCCTGTAATGAACCTGTATCAAATATTTTTTGAGTAGCTGCAGGTCGAACACCATGGCCTACACTTACCCCGGTAGGAATTTCTGAAACTGCTGTTGCCGGTGTCCCTGCCAATACCTGATGCTGGTATATTAAATCTTCAAAATCAACCCTGTTTTTCTTGAATCCGGAAGTGTTAACGTTTGCAAGATTGTTTGAAATTGTATCTATGTGAAATTGTTGAGCGATCATTCCTGTCGCTGATGTCCATAATGAGCGTACCATGGTACTTCTATCGACAATAATATTAAATTATATAATCTATTTTTTATAACTTTTCATATCGCGTTCCATTTCACGCTTTGTATCCCGGGTTTTAATGGTCTCACGTTTATCAAAATTTTTCTTTCCCTTTCCGACTCCAATTAAAACTTTTACTTTTCCCTTTTCATTAATATACATTTTTAATGGAAATAAAACACACCCTTTTTGCGTTACTTTTATCCGTAATTGTTCAAGCTGTTTTTTATGTAGAAGTAATTTTCTGCTTCGCCCCGGTTCATGATTAAACTGGTGGCCATGGCTATATGGGTCCACTCTCAGGTTTACTAAATATAGTTCATGGCGCCTGAAAATTGCATATGAATCGACAATCGCAACTTTTTTCTGACGTAGAGATTTTACCTCTGTTCCGGTTAAAACAATTCCAGCCTCGATATCTTCGAGAATCTCATAATTAAACCGGGCTTTTTTATTAAATACTATATCCATTTTATTCAGTATATTTTAATTTTCAAAAACAAACTATATTTAAAGTAAATTTAAGGCGACAACCATTTAACTAAATAAATGTTCAAAGGTATCGATTATTTACAAACTAAAAATTACAACTCTGTTTTTTTTACTTTTTCGGCAAATATGTAAATCTTTTATTTAAAACATCAGTGTTAAAGTTGCGTAACATTTCCATCTGCTTGCTCATAATATCATTTTTTTCAGGGATATCGAATATATCAACTTTATATATTATTAAACAATTTTATTCTTGGAAAAAAATATTAATTGAATCTTCTATATTAGCAAATGAATTTAAAAATTATTGTGGTCGATGATCTTTTCATTGAGGACAATAACCTGCATTGCATATATATTGACAGGGGTATAAAATGATCTCCATTTTAAACCTTCCAGACCATTGTGCAAATATCATCTTCAAAGTGCGGTGAATTTCGAAAGTTTCTGACATCTTGCATGAGTTCATCTACGAATTGTTGAGGCGGTAATCCCGATATTCTCTCAAGCATGGTCACAAGTCGACACTTTTCATAGTCTCCTTTTGAATAATCGCCTATTGGCATTGCTTCGCTTAATCCATCTGTATAAAAAAGAAGCGTATCTCCCTCCTGAAATTCATAGTTATACGACACATATTTTTTCTCTTCCGGAAAATTTTTCACCGGTAAGACTCCAAGAGGAATACCTGAAGTTGGCAAAACAAGTTTTTCTGCTGCTCCATTTTTCAACACATACGGACTAACATGACCTGCTGATGCAATTTTAAGATTTCGTGATTTAACATCCAGAATTCCACAAAGTGCCGTAACAAAATGGTAGTTTGCCTGATGTAATAATATCTTGTTCAATTTAGACAAGATTAAATCTGGTTTATCCAGATTTAATCTTTCCTGTTCAAGTGTATTTTTAACCATCAAGGTAATAAAAGCTGCGGTAACGCCATGGCCTGAAACATCACTGATCATAAAGGCTATTTTGTTTTCGGGTAACTCTGAAAAACTGATAAAATCTCCTCCAAGATCATGCATCGGTTGATAATAAAAAGCAATGCTGGCATGCGGTGATTTAGAAGGCAGAAGACCTTTTTGAATCCTTGTTGCCATCTGGATATCATTTTGAATCAGTTTATTCTTGTTACGGAGAAGTATCCGATCTGTAACAAGCTCATTCACTTTAATACGGTATTTTTCATTTGCTTTCCGAAGTTTTCTCTCTGAGATTTCATTCATAGAATAAAAGAAATATCCTGCAAAAAACGCAACTAGTGTACCAAGAGTGGAGATTCCTATCATGGTAAATATAAACAGTGAACCAGTAAAAACAGAATCACGAGGTGAGTATATTTCAAGGAAAAACAATGCAGCAAGAGTGCACAGGCTTATAAAAAGTCCCAAAATAATGTGTATTTTTCTGGATATATCAAACAACATCAAAGGGAACATAACGCCGATAAGAACCAGCCCCTGCACTCCCGATTTAACACCGCCCAGAAACGCATAGGAAAGAGCAAAAATATAACCATTGCAAATAATCATTAAACTATACCTTGCCATGGTATAGCGCTGAAAATAGTTTAATAATGGAACAATCCCAAGAAAGGTGGATGCCCCCAACATTATAAAACCATAATTTCCTCCCAAAAAAAAATAGGGAACAGAACGAATGTATAGATAAGTCATGCATAAAAAGGCAAGGATATTTGTGATTCGAATTCTTTTTGCTTCCTTTTCCAGAGTATCAGAATGTACTCCGAGTATGGTAAGATTATGTATAAAATTTCGGAACATTTTTTACCTTCTGCTATATACGCAATGAATAACATTTCGTAAAGAGAATTAATCGCACTTCATTAAGGCAAAAAAAAGACAAAAAAATCTTTTTTATCTAAAAAATTTTTTTATGAACTTTTTTCATTTTATATGCATTATTTTTTTATATTTTTTATAATAATAAGTTAAAAAAATCTATAAATCTGACATAAAAAAGTACATAAATCTTCATGTTAAACAAACTGTCGAGTCCGGGGAGATAGGTGACGAAATCATGCTGATTTAGCGAGCCTTACACCGTAGAATTTTTCATAGGGCGTCAAACCATTTAAAGACCAGTG
>Ga0224495_10000628_pt1 | contig 27092 bp, 20 predicted proteins | sample SF_Jul11_sed_USG_FD_168128 | JGI IMG/M metagenome (GOLD analysis project Ga0224495, IMG submission 168128) | Sediment microbial communities from San Francisco Bay, California, United States - SF_Jul11_sed_USGS_4_1 | ecosystem: Environmental > Aquatic > Marine > Sediment | place: USA: California...
ATCTTTATGTCTTTGTTGGAATCATCCTCAAGGTCAAATTCTTTCTTCCAGGTCGAAATAGACCATTCTGAAACGCCGAGCTCTTTGGCAATTTGTCGCTGCGTTTTTCCACTGGTTAAAACAAGCCTTACAGCTTCTTTCTTAAATTCTTCTGTGTGATTTTCTTTCATGGTAAACTCTCCTCATTTAAGTTTACCTAAACACCTTGTCTACTTTATCGGGGGTAATCCACAAAGCCTTAACCGGGCAAAACTGGAGTAACAAAATGAGTCAGGAAATAGCAAATACAATTATGGTATCTGAAGAAAGTATTAATTCTGCATTTTCAATTTATTGCAGCATTGATGAACTTAAGAAAAAACTAATTAATGAAATATTTGTACCTCAACTAAAAGAGTTAGCAAATAAAAAAGAACTCAAATTCAATCAGTGCAATAATCCATTTGAACAATACTGGAATTTTAGATTCATAGACTCTACCAAAAACAATATGATTTATGCTTTTGAGTTTCAGAAAAAAGATCACAAAGAACTATTGTATGGTATAGACCGTTATATTGATCGAAAGCCCGACAATCACAAACACCAAAATACTGCTGATATAAAAACACAATATGATGAATATATGGGCGATAACAAGGAAAACTGGAAAAAAAATGATTGGTGGGTAATATATAAATACATTGAAAAACCTGAGTACAAAGATTGGAGCCAGGTTGCCTATGTTGACATTAAAAATGGAAAATTAATAGAGTACATAGAGAAAAAAATTTCAGAACTACAAAGCATTGCTAAACCGATAAGGGAGATAGGTTAAACTTGTATAGTATGTAAAAAATAATTTCAATGTTGTTCATTAAGAAAGGCATAAAAAAAATAAAACTTTTTCAACCTCAAAAAATAAACAGAGCCTTGCATAGCACTATTGTAAGTATTATAATCAATAAACCGAAATCAAATGAATTGACGTTAGAAATCTAATATACACCATTGAATTAGAGTAAGGAAGATACGAATGGCTAACAAAAAAACACCTGCGAAAAAACCCATCAAAGAAGCAGAAAGCATAATTGAACAATACGAACATTCTGACAAAGAACGCGCCAACATTCCCCATGTTGGTCTGGGTACGCCTAAAACCGACCCCAACACGGGTATAAAAAAGAAATATTCTTACAACCCCCATCTTGACCCGCAACTGCAATGGGCCGGCAAGGCAGAACATACCAGTTTTGAAGTACCCACAGTCAGTCTGCATTTCCACGAACGCATTGACCCCAAAACCATCATTAGTACAAATGCATCAACAGCCAGGCCCATCAGTCTGCCTGGTGAGATTGAGTAGGTCATGTATAGAAAATGAATAATTGTAGAACAATTTAATGATAAAATGAGACAAAAAATGAAAGCGAAAACAAAAGCCATTGAACATGCAAAACTAAAAACTGTACAACAACTATGCACGCCCAGAAAAAACATTTTCGCAGAAAAATTCCGTGATTATGCTCTTAATTTAACGGATCTGCCGGAAGGCAAAATTAATGCCGACGAGTTTTTTGAGGAAAACTTTGTTACCGAAGGGATGGAAACTCTGGTTACCACAGCCTTCAACCGTTTTGCCGGCAAAGATAATATCAGTGTTATTAAACTTACCCAGGCTATGGGTGGGGGTAAAACCCACAACATGATCTCTCTGGCCTTGTTGGCAGAAAACCCTGAATGGAGAAAAAAGTTAAACCTGAATATAGGATTTAAAGAGAAAGTCAGAGTAGCTTCTTTCAGTGGCAGAAGTACCGATGAAGAGCATGGTATTTGGGGTAGCATTGCCAGACAAATTGGTAAAGCAGAGATGTTTGCAGAATATTATCGTAATTCCCTGAAAGCTCCCGGTGAAACTGCATGGATCAATTTATTAAAAGGGGAACCTTTGCTCATTCTTCTTGATGAGTTACCCCCCTATTTTGAATATGCCAAGTCTGTCAGTGTGGGTAACTCTGACTTATCTGTCGTAACGACTGCGGCGCTGGCCAATTTAATTGTGGCGGTACACAAAGAAGAGCTGAATAATGTGCTCATCGTTATTTCTGACTTAAAAGCAACCTATGAAGGTGGTTCAACGACCCTTGCTACGGCATTAAAAAATCTGGATAACGAAGTCAACCGAACTGCTCTTGAGCTGGAGCCTGTGCGACAAAATTCGAGTGAAGTATATCATATAATAAAAAGTAAACTTTTTGATTCATTGCCCGATGAAAATACTACTGCAGCAATCGCTGACGCATATGGGGCTGCGTTAAATGAAGCTCGCCAAATGGATATCACCAGTACTTCACCAGAAGAGTTAAAAAAAGAAATTAAAGATGCTTACCCTTTTCACCCCGCAGTAAAAGATCTTTATGCTCGCTTTAAAGAAAACCCAGGGTTCCAACAGACTCGCGGCCTTATACGTCTACTTCGCACCCAGGTTCGTTCGGTATTCAGTGAATCGAGACAATCTGAAGAGATTTATCTTCTTTCGCCAGACACTTTTGATTTGAATGATGCAGAGACCGTTACAGAAATAAACAAAGTCAACAGTACTTTAAAAAATGCCATCGACCGTGATATTGCCCGGCAAGGCAGTTCCCATGCCGAAAGCATGGATACAACAAACCAGACTACGATTTACCAGGCAGTTACAAAAACCATACTCATGTCATCACTTTCTTCGGTGCCAAATGCTGTTCTTGGGCTAAATGAATCTGACATTGTTTATTATATTGTACGCCCTGGTTTAAATGTTGTTGATTTGAAAAACAAGGTTTTACCAAACCTGAAAAAGACCTGCTGGTATATGCACTTAGACCGGCAGGGAAATTATCTCTTCAAGAATGTTCAAAACCTCGTTGCAAAGATCAACGGCCTGATTGCACAGTATAACCCCGACCAGGCAACCAAAGAAGTAAGAAAACTGTTAACGGAAGTCTTTAAACCTGTTTTAAAAGATGTGTATCAGAAAATATCGATTCTCGAAGCCCCGGACTCGATTAATCCGGAAGTGGATTCAGTGACCCTTATTGTTAACAAACCTGAAAGAAGTGGCGCAGGTTTAAATGCGGATCTGGAAAAATTCTATCAAAATCAGGTATATAAAAACAGGGTTCTATTTTTAACAGGCGATAGAACAGCACTGGACGCTGTTTTACAGGCGGCAAAAGAGATTCTCGCCATTGATTATGTCATTGAAGAACTCGACAGAGAAAAATTGGCACAAAGTGATTCACAATACAAAGAAGCCATGAACCTGAAAGACCAGTACATGAACGGTTTCCGAAGCGCTGTGCGTGAAACTTTTACCCGACTCTATTACCCAAGTAATGCCAATGAGAAAAAATTAATGGAAGCCGATTTTTTCATGAATTTCATTGCCAATAACTACAATGGTGAAGAACAGATCAGGGAAACCCTGCTTGCCAAGCAAAAATTTACGGATGATATCGAAAGTGATACGTTTAGAAAGAAATGTGAACAAAGGCTTTTTGGTAAAACCGGTGAATCCGCCAAAGAGATGGAATGGGCTGAAATTAAAAAACGAGCAGCCCGTGAGCCGATCTGGCAATGGCACCGGATGGATGCTCTTGAGCGACTCAAAAACAAAATGGTTCGTGAAAATATCTGGCGAGAAAATGGAAAGTTTGTACAAACGGGACCTTTTCCTGCGGAAAAAACCGATGTGATGATCACAAAAATAAGTCGTGATCAGGTTACAGGCACCATGACCCTGCGGGTGGAACCAAGATACGGTGATAAAGTATATGTCGATTACAATGCTGACCCGACTACAGCTTCACAGTTAATAGCCGACCATGCCAGTTTTCAAACAGATCAAATGCATGTGCGTTTTCTATGCATAGATTCAGCCGGCAAACACCCCAATGGGCCGGTAAAAATATGGAAAAATACAATTGATCTTAAATATGAGCCCGTTCACCGTGATGGAAAAGTTATCATTACTCTCAAGGCCATACCTGCGGCAGAGATCAAATATACAACCGACGGTTCACACCCCCGGGATGTGGGTGGTGTCTATAACGGGCCGGTAGAAGTTGCAAAGAAGTGCATGGTGCTCGCTATTGCGGAAAAGGAAGGTATCGAATCTGAAATACTGCAATTTGAAATTGACCCCAAAGAAAGCTCAGGAGTAAAAATTGACGATCAAAAGCCGGCAACCGTAGAGCATAAACACAACATTGATGGCCAGGCAAATATTTATACCACACTCGAAGCAATGAAAAAAACAGAAATTGAATGTTCTGGCGTCAGAATTACCATGAATTTTGCCGAGATCAAGGATTCCTTTATCAATTATGAATCTGAAAATCTACGTTTAAATGCCGAAAAAATGGGAAAACTGATTGAACATCTGAGAGAACCGTTTATTCAGGATGGCGAACTCAAAAGTTACACCATCAAGCTTTATATGGATCGGCTCCATTTTAAACTGGGCGCGGATATAAAACGCTTTATTGAAGCATTGAACAGACCGGACTATAAACCAGAGGAGATCAAACAATGAAAGTAAACGAAGCCAGTTCTTTTTATAATGATGACCTGAGTTTTAATATTCACCCCGAAGAGGGCGCCCACCATTTTGTGGTCAATACCGGCGATAAAAATTCACCCCATGTATATATAAGCGAACATTTTGAATTTTTTGAAAACCCCGATAGAAGACGCATTGAATACACCATCGAACCACAGGATAAAGCGATGCGGGTTATTTTACCCAGAGAAAAATGGAACCATATTGAAGATGCCCTGCGCTTTGAATTCAATCGCCGTTTAAAAGAAGCCGGAGCAAAAAGTTCAAAGTTTAAAAACGGCTACAACATATTACCCCGTCTTTTTGGCAAAGAATTGATTTTGTTGTGCTGGGCCATAGAAGACGCAGACCCCGGCTTGATTTCTATTGCCATAAAAAACTGGCAGGGGTTAAAACCAGAAGAAAGATGGTGGCTTTTTACCATGACTAACGCGGCTACCGGCCAGGCAGTAAAAGGCAGAAACAAAGGCTGGCGCAAGGCTGTTCGCTTTGCCCTGACGGAAAACCCTGTAGCATAATTGAACAAATGCGATTAGCATGATAACAGGCAAAAACGAACATACACTAACTAAAAGCACACTAACCATATGAATGATCTGACCTTTATTGAATCACAGTTTCCCGTTTCTAAAATATCCAAAGAATCGTATAAAGAAAGGATGGCCAATTATAGCCAGACCCTGACCGGTCTTGGTAAATGGTGGGGGCGTAAACCACTGGTACTGGTAAGAGCCACCATACTTGGCCTATTGATGCCTGCCAGCGATGACCCGGAAAAAGATCGGGAAATCTTTCTCAAATTGATGACCATGGATAGCGATGGGCTCTGGCAGAGATTTCTGGCCAAAGAAACCAGAATGAAACCAGCAAAAATCCATGAAATTTTGACCGATGAAGAACACGAAGATAGAGTTACAAAACTGATTCAAAATGCTGACCTTTATGGTGGGCTGATTGGTGAAAGTGAATATGAACATATCCATGAATTTCTCAAACAACGATATTTTATTGAAAAAGAAAATGGTTCGCTGGCATGGAGAAAAGAGATCGATGACAATGCCAAAGAGCTGTTAACAAGGCTTGCTTTTGATGCTCTTTATTATGACGAAAAAATTGACCTGTCTTCAAGGCCAGAACAAATCGAAGGGCCTTCAAAAGAAGCCTGGAAAGAAATTAATGCACATCTAAATACATCGGCAACAAATCTCAAGGTGCTGATCAACCAGCTGGGTCAAAGGCGTTTTGACCATAACCCGAAAGTGGGCGATGCTTTTTGCGGCGGTGGTTCTATTCCTTTTGAAGCAGCCCGGCTTGGCTGCGATGTTTATGCCAGTGATTTAAACCCGGTAGCCGCACTGCTCACCTGGGCAGCAATCCATATAGTTGGCTGTGGCCCCGAAGTGGCCGAAGAGGTTAAAAAAGCCCAAAAAGAGGTCTACGATGCGGTAGATCAACAGATCACCGAATGGGGCATTGAGCACAATGAAAAAGGGCACCGTGCCGATGCCTATCTTTATTGTGTCGAAGTCAAAGACCCGGAAACCGGGTGGATGGTCCCGCTTGCCCCTTCCTGGGTGGTGGGCGAAAAAACCAAAACAGTTGCCATACTTATACCCGATGAAAAAAACAAACGCTATGATATAAAAATCAAAATGGGTGCTACCGAGGCTGAAATGAAACAAGCCAAAGAAGGTACCATTCAAAAAAATTACGTATCCCACCCCCATAACCCCAACCCCATACCCATGTCGATGATACGCCGGGAAAACGAAGGCGGACTGCGAATGTGGGAGAACCAAGATATTGTACCCCGCTCTGATGATGTTTTTCAGGAGCGATTGTATTGCATTCGCTATGTAGAAACCAGTTATGAAATTCAAGAAAACAAAAAATGGGTCACTTTGAATCTGGAAGACTACCCCGATTTACAGGAAAAGGTTAACTTTAAACTTGCATTACAAGAAGGGCGTATACGTGAACAAACATACCGGTATTACCAGACACCTGATGCACATGACCTGAAAAATGAAGATAAAGCAAGCAAGCTTCTGAAAGAGAGGTTTCAGGAATGGCAGGAAAAAGGGTTTATTCCCTCCCGAAAAATTGAACCCGGCGATAAAACCGATGAACCCATCCGAAATCGTGGCTGGACCCACTGGCATCATTTATTTAACCCGAGGCAGTTGTTGCTAAATGGTTTGTTTTTAAACTTTCTATATGATAAGAGTATTATCTCTGCAGTAAGTAATCTATTAGGTATAGCACGATTACTTGATCGCTCGGCAAAATTATGCATATGGGATAGTAGTGCAGCAAATGAAAAAGTTGCTAACACTTTTTTAAATCAAGCTTTGAATACACAATATAACTATGGTGCGCGAACATGGAGTTCACTAAAAACAAATTGGTTTAATAATTTAAATAATATTACACATATAAACACGAATTACCACCAAGAAATTGTAAATGTCAAACTTTTGAAGTTTGATAACGACCTATGGATTACTGACCCACCCTATGCTGATGCAGTCAATTACCATGAATTATCAGAATTCTTTCTTTCTTGGTATGAAAAACATATCCCTAAATTCTTCCCTGACTGGGCAACAGATTCACGCAGACAACTTGCCATCAAAGGGGCAGAAGAATCTTTTCGAAGATCCATGGTTGAAGCCTACAGCAATCTAACTAGGCACATGCCTGATAATGGACTGCAAGTCGTGATGTTCACCCATCAGGATGCCGGGGTCTGGGCTGATCTGGCAGTTATACTCTGGGCATCGGGTCTGCATGTAACGGCTGCCTGGACAATTGCTACAGAAACTACTTCTGCTTTAAAAGAAGGCAATTATGTACAGGGTACGGTTCTTCTGGTGCTTCGAAAAAACAAATCCACAGAAACTGCCTTCTTGGACGAGATGACCGGCCAGATTGAAGAAGAGGTCAAAGCCCAGGTTCTTTCGATGGAAAAGATTGAAGATAAAGAAGAGCCCAACTTTTCTGACACTGATTACCAGCTGGCCGCTTATGCGGCAGCCTTGAGGGTGATTACCGGTTATAAACAAATCGAAGACATTGATCTCGAAAGAGAGCTGAGCAGAGATAAAAAAGATGCCAAAAGCCCTCTGGAAAATATAATTGAAAACGCACGTAATGTGGCCGCTTCCATTCGCATCCCCGAAGGGCTTGATTCTCTTCTGTGGAAAATGCTTTCACCAGAGGAGCGTTATTACCTGAGGGGTCTTGATTTTGAAGCCAAGGGTGAAAACAAAGCAGGTGCCTTTCAGGAGCTTGCTCGTAACTATGGTGTTCGTAATTATGAAGAGCTTCTGGGCAGCATCAAAGCCAACGAAACCCGTGTGAAAACAGCCAAAGAGTTTGGTACTGCCGATATGTCAGGCGAAGGGTTTGACCAATCTCTGCTTCGCCATGTTTTGTATGCAGTGTATAGCTCAATACAAAATGACTCTGTGGATAGCGGTCGTGACTATCTCTATTCGGAATTTCCCGATTACTGGAATAAACGCCAGACCATGATTTCGCTCCTGCAGTATCTGGCACGATTTGAACACAGCATCAAACATAACAAAGATGAGTATAAAATGGCAGGGGTGTTGGCGGGCCGTCTTGCCAATGATACGGCATAAATTGGTAAATATAATATGATTGAACGGTATTCTTCACGGCTTTTTAAAAAACAAAACCAGGAACTGGGTAAAAGTTTTCTGGCAGAAAAACTTAAAAAAGCAAAAGCATACGATCGTATTGCGGGCTTTTTCAGCCCTTCTATACTCGAAATTGCCGGTGAAGAGATACAGGCTATCCCGAAAGTTCGGATGGTGGCAAACTCGAAAATAACGTTTCCGGTTTATGCCGTTAATAATGAAAAATCTGACCCCGCTTTTAAAGGTGCACTCTGGAATGAATGGTGTGAGTTTGGTATTCCTGAAAAAGAAGTACCCGGCACCACACTAGAGAAGCTGTTTCATCTTCTGAATAATAAACAACTCGAAGTTCGTATTCTGCCTGATGACCGCTTTGGTCTGATTCACGGTAAGGCTGGTGTCATTACGTTTCATGACGAGACAAAAACTTCATTTATGGGCAGCGCCAATGAATCATTAACAGCCTGGAAGCTGAATTATGAACTTGTATGGGAAGATACTGCAACTGAGGCGATAAACTGGGTTCAAACTGAGTTTGATGCCTTATGGGGAGATGCTCACTGTTTTGAGCTTACAGAAGAAATCATTAAAGATATACAACGAACTGCAAAACGCAAAATACAATCCGTTCCTGAATGGCAAAACACTTTTGAGCCGGCTTCGCCTGTGATTGAAAGCCCTGTATATCGCAAACAAAACGGCCTCTGGAACCACCAGAAATACTTTGTGCAAAGGGCTTTCGATGAACACACTAAATATGGTGGAACAAGGCTGATCCTGGCTGATCAGGTGGGGCTCGGAAAAACGCTACAGCTTTCCATGGCGGCCCAGCTCATGGCACTCTATGGTGATCTGCCTATTTTAATTATTGTACCTAAAACGCTAATGCAGCAATGGCAGGAAGAGTTCATGACACTTCTGGATGTGCCTTCGGCATACTGGTCTGGTAAATGCTGGGTTGATGAAAATGACATTGAGCATGAGTACGGTATCGAGCAACTTACGAAATGCCCCCGAAAAATTGGAATTATATCTCAAGGGCTGATATCAAGAAAAGGAGAAGCTTTCTTTAAACTTCTTAAAGGCAGTTATGAATGTGTCATTGTAGATGAAGCGCATCGTGCCAGAAGAAAAAAAATAGGAAACAACCCAGAAAATCAACATGCGCCCGAAGTAAATAATCTTCTGGAATTCATTACCAATATCAGTTCACAAACCAAAAGTCTTCTTCTGGCTACAGCAACCCCGGTGCAGTTGCATCCCATTGAAATATGGGATCTTCTCAGTGCCCTTGCCCGGGGTAATAAAAAGGTTTACGGTAATGACTACAGTAAATGGCGAAAACCGAATGAAGTATTTGAAGTGATCAATCAACCAGCCGAAAAAATGGATGATGTAGAATTCTGGAACTGGCTACGAAACCCCCTCCCACCTGCAGACGAAAGAGATGAAGATAAAACCAAACCGTTTGCAACCATACGCAGAGACTTAAACATGAACGAGAAAGAACATGTTGCTGATCTCGAATTGGAACACACATTTGACGCTGCAACCAAAAATAAAATTAAAAAGCTGAAGCCTTTCTTTTTTAAATTTCATAATCCTTTTATCCGACATGTAATCCGAAGAACCAGGGATTATCTCGAAAATACACTCGATCCGGAAACCAACCAGCCCTATTTGCAAAAAGTCGAAGTAGAGCTATTTGGTGAAAATAACGAAGAAGCAATGGAACTGCCCGGGTACCTTCAAAATGCTTATGATGCGGCAAGTGAATACTGCAAGCTTCTGGGTGAACGTAAACGGGGGACAGGTTTTCTGGAAACACTGCTTTTACGACGTATTGGTAGCTCCATGATAGCGGGTTTAAATACGGCAAAAAAACTTCTGGGCGAAAAAGAACCAGACGAAGTGGAAACAGAAGAGGAGGACTATGCCGAACTATTTGCGGATGCTCCAGCAGAATTAGATTATAAAAATACAGCGGTAGAAGCAGAAGCTCTTACCAGAATCGTCAATGCGCTTTCTGAGCGCCTGGATGATGACCCAAAATACAATGCTGTTGTCAGCATTCTGGATGCGGGAGCCAGAGATTCTGAAGGTTGGCGTAACAGGGGGTGTATTCTATTCAGTCAATATTATGATACAGCCAACTGGGTGGCAGAAAAACTCTCACGACATTATCATGAACTTGAAATCGGACTATATGCTGGTTCGGGGAAATCAGCCATTTATAAAGACGGCAGAAGAACAAACACTGATCGGAATCGAATCAAACAAATGGTAAAAGAAGGCAAGATTCAATTGCTTGTGGGCACAGACGCTGCCAGTGAAGGCTTGAACCTGCAGGTATTGGGCTCTTTGATCAACCTCGACTTACCCTGGAACCCTACCCGTCTTGAACAAAGAAAGGGCCGAATTCAACGCATTGGTCAAAAATATCGAACTGTTTTCATCTATAATATGCGCTATAAAAACTCCGTAGAAGACAAAGTCCATGAAAGACTTTCAGAGCGCCTTGAGGCCATTAAAAATATATTCGGGCAGATTCCTGATACCCTTGAAGATGTATGGGTTCAAACTGCTCTCGGCAAAATTGAAGAAGCAGAAAATCGAATCAATGCCGTACCCGAACGCCATCCATTTGATATAAAATACAACACCGATGCCAATGTTACAGGTGCACGATGGGAAGAGTGCTCAAACGTACTCAACACGAACGATCGGTATGAGTATTTAAAGCAGGGGTGGTGAGGTTGCTAACAATGAACCCTTGTTTAACCTGTTTTTGCCAGAAACGTATAAAGAATGATGGGTTTTTAACATATGCGCTCTGTCATGTTAACATTTTATGATTTTTTTAACATGAGAAAAGGGATGTAGGGATTAAATATACAAAAGAATTGATAGTTTTATAACAGAAGAGAACTGAGGGTTTATTTATATGGCAAATATCGGAGAAGATATCTGTGGCGATTATTTGAATCACATTCTGGGTTGCGAGTTTGTGAGTTACAATGTAACAAACCCGGATATCCAGGGGGAGATAGATGTTATTGGTATTGAAATAGAAAAGAGAACTCTGTATCTTTGTGAGGTTGCCACCCATACCGGTGGACTTCAATATGTAACTGATAAAAGACCTGATGACTACAATTGGTTTTATTCAAAATTTCAAAAAAATATAGATTATGCGAAGAAATACTTTTCTGATTTTAATGTGGAGTTAATGCTATGGTCCCCAGTCGTAAAAATACAAGGGGAATCAGCTAAGTATAATACATATCAAGAATTAATTCGCCTGCAAGATGATATTAAAAGAAATTTTAATCTTAAACTGGAGTTGGTTATCAATGAAAACTATCATAAGCGCTTCAATCAGTTACGGGATTATGCGGGTCAGAATAGCAGCATGTTTCAGTCTCCTGTTATGAGGTTGCTGCAGATAGAGGAAAATTTGAATAATCATGTAGAGAAGTTAAATTTGAAAAATTAAAAATATTAAGGAATTTTAAAAATGCCTCTTATTCAAGATGAATTATCGATTATCAACATTGGTGATCTGCTGGCTATGAAGCTGGTACTGCCTCTCTATCAGAGACCATACAGGTGGAGTATTCGTTCAGGCAATGTACTATTTGTCGATCTGTACAATGCGTTTAATGAAGTAAAGATCAGTGAAACACTCACACATCCATGAAAATTACAATTTGCCCGCACTGAGTCCCCAGTTCGTTTAACCTCCCTTAAATCCCCAAATGTCCATTCACGAGACACACAAAAAAGATGCCCTTAAAAATTTTAAAACAAGTATATAAAAAAATATAAACAGGTATATAGTTTAACATCCGTTTCGGGCTGTTTTTCTGATTAGATAGGGGGTATAACCGCAAGTCTCCCCTATTCGGGGAGATCACCCCGCTTGAGCCTCTCTTCATAGGTGCTTTCTTTGGGGCATCTGTTGATGATCGTTTCCTGTTCTGGTGGGTACCACCTGGGGTGACCTTCGGGGGGTACCATGGTCCAGTAGACCATCCCATCCTCTTCAAAGTACCTTATGGTCACATTATAGAATCTCCCATCATACCCTGACTGTCGAATATGGTTTACCATCTCGAAAAAGAGCTCTACATCTACTTTCTCTTTCACCAGATACTCATGGGGCCAGGTTTTGGCGTAGGTTTTAGCAAAGATCCAGGGGGTCTTTTGTATAAACTCTTTGATCTTTTCTGGAAAGGGTTTAATCGTCGTATTCATATTATCATTATATCTTATTATTTACCCAAAAGGCGACAATGATATGTCGTTTTCAGCTCTGTTTCGAAAAAAGCGAGTTTACAGCGAGGGATCGCAAGCAAACCCAACAAAACGACAAATCATTGTCGTTTCATCTGTTAGATAGCGTATAGCGTATAAATAAATTGACGTATCATCTTTAATCGAATTATTCATACGAATAAAATGAATTATGCAGGTTTACCGATCTTCACTGAAGTGGACTCCGAAGAGGGGGTCAAGGGCTCCAGGGATCCTCTTGGGATCCAGATGGTCTGGACCACTTATGGTCGAAATGTTGTAAAGAACCTCAGTACAATCACCAATTCCCCTGAAAGTTTTGCGACCCTTATTCTTGGTATACGGATTATTGCCCAGCTGGTATCAGTCCACAAGATCGATCGAAACGACTTTATCAATAAGTTTCTATTATTTGAACAGCTTTGTGGTTACTCCCGTTGCCTGTACAATATAGACAAAGAGATAGATCGAAATGGTGATCGTGGTGTCAGGGGTGTCACCCGTGTTATGAATAACCTCCGTCAAGACTCCTTTGATATCTCCCTTGCTTCTCAAATACTCTCTGATCAGAAAGTTTATGGGATATGGGGGTTATATATCTCTTCATCAGAAGCCAGTGGTTTGATAAATAAAGATCGTTCCGATTTAAACGATGAATTGCTGAACATTGAGTCTTCTATAAAAACCCTGGTGGATCGGTATTTACAAAAAGACAATGAACTGGTAGAGAAGATTAAAAAGATTCTTACAAATAAAAGAACCCCTATAAATCTTCAAAAAAACCAGGATCGCCAGTTTTTACAATCTACTGCCAGGTGGATCAAAGATTTTATAAAAGAAACAAAAGAACTTATCTTTCAGAATAAACTATTGTTTGGTTCACCATTACAGCAGGAGCTCTGGCAAAAAATAAACGAGATCAGTATAGAAACGCAAACCCCTTATTCAGCAGCTGTCACCCCTATTGAAATTCAACATGTGATTCAAAAATTACCACCCGATTCCGAGTTGAGGCTCCATTTAAGCAGAATGCTGGAGGCTGAAAAACTATTGAGACTGGTAAATCAGATTTTTTACACCTTCTTAACAGGTCTTGCCAATAAAAGAAGTGAGAAGGAAATTAATGAAATTATAAAAATCGGTATAAAGGAAAATATTAAAACCTATTTACCCATTCAGAATAAAGCAATAGAAGAGGTATTCAGGGCAAGTGACCCGGTAATATACAAAGAGTACTGGCAACCTTTATCAGAGTTTTTTAATAGAGAAGATGATAACATTGAACATTTAATAACTATATTAATGGGTTTAAATGACCGGGTCATGCAGGCAAGAAAAAGCGGTGGGTGGGTAAATACGATCAACAATGAAAAAGTATTAATGGTTCCATTGGAACCTGAAGAAGAGATCCAGAGCTATATCTCTTCTGGGCCTATGAGGTATGATTTCTTTATCGGCTCCATAAAGAATATTGGTTTTTCTCTGGCAAATTTATGAGCGTAGAAAACAGTAAAACCTACCTGACTACCTCCATGGGGTCAGTATTAAAAGATGCTCTCGCTGATTTCATTGTTACCCATGCCCTTTTTTTTACATATCAATTTGATCCTGTTTTCTTTGAGAACCACATTATCCATCAACTCATTAAAGATCAGCTCAGCCCTGATGAAAAAGTGCGTCTCGCCCAGCTTGAGAAAATACTCCCCGAAATGAAAGGGAAAATTTCTGTCTACTACGACCTCAATGGTTTGACCCGTACTGAATATCTCTCGTCACTGGACTATGAAAAGATCCCCATCCTCCATGACAAAGGGGTCTTTCACCCTAAAATGGTCTTACTCTTGACAGAGTCTGAAGAGGATCATTCCCAGGGGCTTTTTTGTTTTATTGGTTCCGGCAATTTAACCCGTACAGGCTGGTGGCAGAATCTTGAAATTGGCTGGTGTCGCCATTTTTCCATTGAAGATAGCATACCCTTTAAGTCTGAACTATTAAGTTTTCTTTCCCGGGTAAGAAAGTTCCCCGGGACACAGTTTGACAAAACGAAAAAGTCTGATCATGAAAATCTAAACGCTTTTTATTCATTTATACAAAAAACAACCCCAGATAAAAGCAACACCCCGATTGAGTTATTTATAAGTCCCGGTGACATTTTTGAAAAACTTAATCAAATTGAGTGGGTCATCAATAACCGATATAAAACTTATATCGAAGTTATCTCCCCCTTTTTTGATTCCAGTGAGTCACAACCTGTACTGCAAAAACTGAAAGAGGTTTTTAACCCTGAGGAGGTAGTATTGTTTTTGCCTGAAGACGATTCACACATTCTTGTCGAAAAATCAGTTTATCAATCCATTGAATCCCGTGGTAAAGAAAAAGTTTATTGGGGTAAACTACCGGCTGATCTGCTGAAATGGGTTGCCAATAATAGCAAAAACGATCATGGGCCGAAAAGATATGTTCACGCAAAGGTAATAAGAATCCTTATGGCGAAAGAAAACAGGGTTGAGAAAGAGATCTGGATTCATGGTTCAGCAAACTTTACTTCAGCCGCCTTATTGGGCAATGGAGGTAACTATGAGCTGTCTGTCATCCAGATGATAGAAAATAAACATAAACCCTTTATCAATACCGCAAGATTACTTACCAGGTTGAATGAAAAAAACAATAAAGAATGTATGGTAAAAACAGAAGAACCTAAAGCAGCTCAAATCCCTGATATTCGTTTTGCCTTTGACTGGGAGGGACATATATTATATTCAGTATACTTTTCCTCAAGAGAGACCATTGATGCAGGGAAATACCGTTTTAAAATAAAAGCTACTGCAGGTACCCCGGAAATAAATTTTACTCTTCAAAAAGTTTTGACAGGTGATCACGGTTGGCACCCGATCGATCTTTCACTCTTTGCCAGCAATATCGATACAGAGAAACTTTTCCAGAATATCTCCGTGATCTATATGATTGAGCTCGCATCCAGAGAGGAGATACCCTTACTGGTTCAGGATTTGCAACCTCATCGAAAGCCCGGAATCTACTCCCAACTGACTCCATCACAAATACTCGAACTCTGGACATACTACCAGAGCAAAGAAACAAGAAACCAGAAATATGAAGAACTTCTCAGAAAGGCCATGGAAACTGGTATTGGTTCGGCAATTTACATTAACCAGATCATAAAAACAAATCTGCAAACAGATTCAATGTTTGAACAACATGCAGGCCTCTTTCATGCCTTTACCTCTCTTGATTCTGAATTGCAGGGGGCATTGAGTCAAAAAAACTTTAAATTGCTCGAATACCGGGTAATTGGCAACAAAGAAGATTCATTGCCTTTGTATGTAGATAAAATTCTAAAAGAAAGCACTAAGAACGACCCTGTTATTGTATATCTTGGCTTACTATCTGCAATTGCGATTTTAAAAAAATATAAAATAACCCTGGAAAAAGTTTCTACGAAAAACAGGGAGATCATAAAGAAAATGGAACGCGACTGGTTAAATAATAAAAATGAATTAAGACAAACTTTTCAGGACAATATGGAATTAAACCCTGATGACTTTTTTAATTGGTATGAAACTGAATTCATGAAAGGGTAATAATGAAAGAATTATGAAATTGATATCTGAAAATATAGCACGCCAACTGATAGACTTCAAAGGTAATGACAATTCGATTGAAGATGATGTGGCCATTGAACAGTTGAATGGTGCCGTCAAACTGTACAATATACTCGAAACCCATAAGACTGCCTATCTGGCTGATGAAGTTGGTAAAGGGAAGACTTATGTAGCTCTTGGGACTGTACACCTTTTAAAGCACTTTTATCCCGGTTTTAAAACTATCTATATTGTACCTGGAGAAAATATTCAAAGGAAATGGAAACGAGACGAGGGTAATTTTATACAGAACAATTGGTTATTAATGGACCACAAGGTCAAGACTTTCGGCAGAAAACCTGTAAGGCCAATGCAGCATTATGGGCGATTGTTTGATTACTACAAAGATATTTTAAACGGCATTGATATGGATCCGATTTTAAGAATGCATTCTTTCAGCCTTGCGATACCTGATAGCTCTGATGGTTCAAAAAAAAATGAATTAAAGGCGTTAAAGAATCAATGGCAATCGCTTCAGATAGGGGGTCGCATCGCACCACCAGACTCATTTGATACTAATGAAATTAAAGACTGGATTGCAACCCTGATAAATAATGCATTGCCAACCTTTGACATCGTTGTTATTGATGAAGGCCACAAACTTCGCCATGGTATTAATCATTCTGCTACGAGAAACAGGCTATTGAGTTCCATTTTTGGCAACCCACCTAAAGACTTTACGAAGGCCTATCGCAACTTTTTAACCCCAAAATACAGACATAGTTTGATCTTATCTGCCACCCCTATGGAATACCAGTATTCAGATATCAAGCGACAGATTGCTTTTTTTAAGCCTGGAATTGATCCATTACCTGAAATACCCGATATGGATACCGATTCAAATGATCATAGTGAAGAGAGCCAGAAAGATGCCCTGAAACGGATAATGATAAGGCGACTGACGGGCCTTCAGCATAACAACCAGATTCTAACTAAAAATCAGTACCGACTCGAATGGCGAAAGGGTGGTACAACAGACCCGGAAAAACCTCTGGAGATAAACAATGTAGAAGGAAAATTAACTCTTGCTTTGATACAAAAAAATGTTACCACTATTTTATCGAAGAGAAAAATACAAAATAAGAGTGCTTTGCCCAGTTTCCAGATCGGGATGCTCTCTTCCTTTGAAAGTTTTCAGCAAACCTTAAACTGCAAGATAGATGAACAAAATATCCGTTACTTTGATGGCCAGGATAATGTTGACTCTGACAAGGATGAGCAACGGGGTGTAGACACCAGAATGGTAGAAAACCTGATGAAAAGTTATGAAGAAAAGTTCAATAAAACTCTCCCCCATCCCAAAATGGATGTTGTTGTCGATGAAGTATTTCAGGCATTCCTGAAGGGGCGGAAGTCCCTGATATTTGTCCGGCGAATCGGCAGTGTAAGAGAGATTCGTCAAAAACTTGCAGAAAAATATGATGCCTGGCTGAGAGATTATATCATAGGGAAAATTAAAGATTCATATGCAAAGACTATTTCAGATGCATTCGAAAATTATATCACAGAACATAGAAAAGAAGAAAACAAAAACATTAAAAAACTGGTAAACACTGTAGAGGATTCAGCAATTGATGAGAATGGCAATCTGATCAAGACGGTTGATGAAATTGATGAAAAAACGGGGTATGATACTTTCTTTTCCTATTATTTCAGGGGAAAAGCAGCAGCGAAAGAAAAAAGCCCGAGGTCTTTTAAGAAAAACAGAGCAGCAAAAGAAGATTCAAACTATTCCATATTACTTGAAGATAACTATATCTATTCTATCACTAAAAGCTTTCTTAAAAATACGGATACCAAAAGCACGACAGATGTTCTTCTGAAATTCACAGGTTTAACAAAAAGTGAACTGCATGAAAAGGTCAAAGATTATTATTCCATCTCTATTGCATTTAATGCAAAGAATAAACTGGATGAGTACCTGAATTATCAGTACGCAATACTTGCATTTTTGTCACAACTGAATTTACCCGGAGAGCTTGAACAGATCAAAACCTATGCTTTAATTTTGTCAAAGTTTATCCACCAAAGCCAGACCGGAGTAGTAACAACAAAAAATGCCTATAGGCCTGACCAGGCAGAGATCGCCTGGAATCAGATAACATTGTTTACATTAATCCAGGACCACTCTGAACTCTCTGAATATATATATGACACCTTAGATCGATCTCCCAGAGATAACATAAAAGACTATCTGAGGGAAAGGGATGAGAAAAAGACCCTTCTATCGAGAATCGTACTGCTTGGCCACTCCTTTATTGATTACTGGCTGGCTTTTCTTCCCTACCTTACCAATGACGGTAACGATGAGAAGGCAGAATTACATGAACCCCTGCATGATTTTATACAGACTCTGGAAAAGCAATTAGATCAATTTGAGAGTAAAGATGAACGTTTAAGTGCATTTTATGAGTTGCATGCAGCCAGCAAGTATTACCCTCAATTAAGGAAATTAAATTTTCCTGCGATATCCGATAAAGAGCCAGGAGAGATCAATAGATATCTTGGAACAATACTCGGGGAACAATCTCCCTTTTCCGGAATGTACTCAAAAACAAATAAAACATACATTCAACAATTCCGTATGCCATTATACCCGATGGTACTGATATCAACCGATGTTTTGCAGGAGGGTGAAGACCTGCACACATTTTGCGACAGAATTATTCATTATGGAATCAGCCCTATGCCCTCTGCTATTGAACAAAAAATAGGAAGGCTCGACAGAGTCGGCTCCTTGCTGCACAGGAAAATCAAAGAAAAAAAAACAGACGATTCAGAGCAATCTAAACTGGAGAATGAAAGAAAACTTCATATATTCTACCCTCATGTAAAAGGGACGTATGAACAGGTTCAAATAGTGGAAGTTTATCGTAGATTAAATGAGTTCTATAAAAAAATGCATGAAAACCTCTCTTTGCCAGATAAGCACTCTTCAGAAATATATATAGATACAAATATTTTAAATACCGATTACCCACCTCCCATAAGTGATGAAAAACCTCTGGTTTCGCCTTTTTATGGGGATAGCCATATACCCAAAGAAGAGATTAAGTATTGCTTTAAAAAGGTACATCAAGACAACGAACTGTTTAAGTCAACATTTAAAAGAGTAGAAGAAAACCTGATGAACACATTTCATATATCTCTCAACAGTGACAATGATATTGAAAATGGGATCTTTCATGGTACCATGTACATCTATCATACAAATCAGGGGCAAAGGCATGTAATTCTTTCTAACGAACGAGTGGATGATATTGACCACAAGACCATCAGGCTTCAACCTTTTCAAATCAGACCCGTGATTCATCATGAAAAGATTATTTTGCACATAGTAAGTCCTGTAGATCAAGTTAAAGAGGATATTTTACGCAAACACTCTGCTGAAATCATACAAATTCAGCAGAACATGAATGAAACAAGAATCTGTTTAAATTATGATCGTTTTAGTTCATATAATTTAACTGTTGAAGCAGATATTTTATTAAATTTGGAAACATTTCAAAATAAAGAACTTCATCATGCATTAAAGGCATCTGTAATATATGCGGATTTGATTGAGATTGTTTTAAGTAACCATGAAAAGGATGCAGATCTTTCCATGTTTATTGATGACTTAAACCGGGAGTTATCAAAATGAAAACAATTATCCAATATAGCAATGCGCTGAAAAAGGAGTTTGATTTGACTATAAAGCAACAAACAAACTCTGTTTCAATAATTATGCATGGTCTCATTGGGAACAGAAAGCAGAAAATTATTATTATGAAAGGTGTTATGAAAGACAATATTATTATGAAAAGCCAGATCATAGCCCAACAAGACTTACCCAGTAAAAAAGGGAAACTTTTCAATATGTTAATAGATATATTCAAAAAAAACAGAAACGCTAAGATTGTGAACTTTATTCTTACTGCCACAGGGACTATTGAAGGTCGAATATCATTATTGAATGATACACTTGATTATGAGGAGTTCAAATATTATATTATGACTCTGGCAATAGATTGCGATAAGCTTGAGAAAACCCTAATTGATACCGATCGAAATTAATAAAACAAAAAAGTAACATAACCCCATCTACACCCGTTGAGGCGCTCTATGCTGAGCCTGTCGATGCATCGAAACGACCGACACTTCAAAGTGTCCGTGGTAAACGAGAAGAAAAACATTTGCCTGTAAAACATATCTATTATGAAGAGTATCAGTGAGTTGACCTTGCTTTTTCGATAAAAAGAAAGGGAGATTAACGCCTCGATTCGCCTACTTGATAAAACGAATACTACCTGACGCAAAATCATTCGTTGCTTTTTCTAATGCCTTTTTAATAACTTTGTTTGAATACCGTACGCCTTGTTCACGAAGTAGTTGAACCGATTCATCAAAATTTACATATCTATGTAGTGAGATTAAAGCAAGTATATATAAAGTTCCTGTTATTTTAAGTTGCATATTCCCGGCGACTTCTCTCCCTCGTTTTTCATCTATGACAGAGTAAAGGTTCTCCTTTGGATAAACCTCCTGTCCGAGCTTTTGTGTCTGTGCCATGACTTCTGCTTCGCCCTTGTCAATATCAGGTTCAGCTTGAATCAGCTTCACATCATCTGGATGGTATGTAGTACATTTTTGAATCCAGTGGTGATTTTCAAAAAGTGTGGAGATATATTGATATCGCTTATCCCTGTCCCTGTTTTTTTCACTTAAAAATTCATATTCAACAGCAACGGGAATCAAGACACGCGAATAAAGCATGTTCATAATATGCATTAATTTCAGGCGATAAAAAGCATCCAGAAATGTGGTATCTACCACAAGATATCTGTCAAGATTCATCATCGTCATCTGAAGCAAGTTTACTGATGCCCCACATCAGAAGCAGTCCGAGTCCGACACCTACCAGGGCAGAAATTCCTTTGTTTTTATTTTTTGCCATTTCCACTGGGGTACCGGCAGGTACAAACCCGCCATGCTTCAATACTTGCTGCAAAATATTTACGGTGTCATCATTTTGGGGGTCAAACCGGGTTTCATAAAGATTAGGGTTTTGAATATTAGAGGTGTTCAAATTCTTGCCCGTTTGCTTATCGTAAAAAATTACGACTCTTTTATTTTTACTTAAAGCATACTCAACTTCTTCTCTCACAACACTTGAGAGATTTTCTGTTGAGAACATTACAAATACATTTGCATCATCAATATTTTGTCGGGTTGAACTTTTCAATTTCTGACTGCCCAGTCTATCGGGCAGATATACAATTGCACCATACAAAGATGACAGGGTTTGAAGCCGCAAAGCCGTTGACTGCTCGATTTCAACGTTTGGATTATAACTTACAAATATTTTTATTTTCATCATCTACCTGTATTATACATTATATTTCTAAATAGTTTCAGGCTTTCAACACTTTTAATTCTAATATAATTTAACAAAAATTCTATATTCCGTTTTCCTTACGCAGTACTAAACCGCTGCCACGGAGACCCTGACAACCGATACGGTAGTAAGGTTGTAAGGGTCGATCAAAATTTGAACAGAATTTTGATCACGGCAGCACAAACGAATTCAACAACTAACCAGCCAAAAATCGCAACACAAAAACCAGAAATAAGTTATTCATGTCTGAATCTGAAATTATCAACAAAGTCTGAAGATAGACTCACCTGCTCCATGCTGACCGTGTTGGTTAGAACAATTATAAAAACGAATAAGCATGTCTGATATTTCAGCTATCTTTAATTCCAGAGATAACCGAAACCCATTAATCCCAGGTCTCCCGAATCTCCATCTCCATAACTCAGAGTCATGGAACTTTTGGGCGTAAAGTTAATATGAACAGCCGGAAAACTGAACGCCGGAGCAAATCCGTGATTGCCGCTCTCATAGGCCTGGGCATTTGAAGGGTTTGGATCTACAAGTGACCAGTATTGAACACCGATATTCAATGATACTGTTACCGTCTCATTTATCCTGTAACCAAAATGATACTGCAAGTGTGTATTCCAGGTTCTGTAATAGGTTTTTGTAGATGCCTGCTGAAATGGCGATACCCAGCCATGATCATTGGGCATATCTTCGAGCTTCTTATTGGGCATGTGGTTCCATGTTAATACCATAGAGTGTATCCATTTGTCACTTGAATAGGGAAATTTATATTTAATACTTGTAAAATACTCCATAAAACCAAGCTCATAAATTGTAAAATTGGCATTTAGTTCCACAGAATCAGCAAGACCAAATTTAAAACCCGGTTTGATAAATGAATGCTTGCTGGTATACCAGTGTGCAGGCCAGATCACAGGATCATATACAAGATAAGTTTTTATCTTATGTTTTCCAACTACATCAGGAGAATCTGTAAAAGACAAGATTGGTGAAATTGTGATTAAAAGCAGAAGTACACCCGTGTAAATACGCATAGGCTTCATGTTATATTTGGTTACCAAGAGTCAATTAGTTATTGGAAGTATAATGTCCAGGTTTAAATGATGGTTCTGGAATTTCTCTTCCAGACTTTATAGCCGTTTCAAGCCACTCTGTGATGATAATTTCAGCATTTAAAATAGCCTCATCACGTGTTCTACCGTCAGCCATACATCCAGAAAGTTCAGGAACTTCAACAATATACGCATTATCTTCACTGCTCCAACGTATAATCATTTCATATTTTGTTTATTTTTTGTTTATTTTTTGTTGGCGATGCCTATATGGTTGTAAATTAATAATTTCTTCTATTCCCGGCTTTGAAAATATTTGATGACTACCTTGAACTCCTTCATTAAACCCAAAGTATTTTAATAAAGAACAGAGTTCTTTAAATTTGATATTTTAATTTAACTGCAGAATATTACTTGTTAAAAGTAACTTTTGCCTCATCTATTATTTGAATAGCTAAAACAATCAGAATTTTTAACAATAATTTAGGTAAGCTTTGATTTGATCAGAGCTTACCTGAATTAATTTTATTGTTTACATCCGCCTCACTGATATTTATGTACATTTTAATGAGCATAAATATCATCAGAAAGATGGTCAATTCAGGTGTGGAAAGCGACACTGGACTCGATCACAACCTCAAAATTATAAACGTTATCTCGCTGATCGGGGCATTATTTGTTTCATTTTACCTGTTTGGATCTCTGTTTCTAAGCCTGAGCGTCTCTGATATCTACTGGAAAGTTTTTATTTCAGAAACATTTCTGTTTCCGTTTTTTCTTACTCCTCTTCTTTTCACAGCCAGAAAGAAAAGAATCGCAGCAGCAATAAATATCTCAATCATAGGTCTTTGTGCAACTGTTGTAGCACCTATTCTGATCTTTGGTCAAAGTGCAGGTATTCACTTTTTTACAATTGCGTTTCCTGCCCTGATTGTATTAATTTTCAACAAAAAACAGGATCTATTCTATTTTATTTTTTTCTCGTTGTTGTGTATCATTGGATTTGTTTATTGTGAGTTTTATCTTGAAAGAGCCCTGATATTCACTTTTCCACCCGACTTTCCAATGGTATATCTGAGAATTAATAACTCGATAAGTACCATATTACTTGTGGCAATTTCTGTATATGTTTTCTCAAATGATCTGAATTTTGCCAGAAATAAAATTTCAGAAGAGCATGAAAGAGCAAATAATTTACTTTTAAATATTTTACCGGGGCCTATAGCAGAGAGACTGAAAAATGATGAGAAATCAATTGCCGACGGTTTTGCCCATGCAACCATTCTATTTGCAGACATAGTAGATTTTACTCAGATTGCAGCACGTTATAAACCCGAAAATCTGGTTAATCTGTTGAACAACTTCTTCTCGGCCTATGATCTGCTTACTGAAAAATATGGACTTGAAAAGATCAAAACAATTGGCGATGCCTATATGGTTGCGGCAGGAATCCCCAATGCCAACCCGAAACATGCCCAAATAATGGCAGCCTTTGCACTTGATATGGTAGATATTACACATCATATTTCCAAAGAAATAAATGAAAAGATAGTGCTCAGAGTTGGAATAAACTCGGGACCTGTTACGGCTGGTGTCATCGGCAAAAAGAAATTTATCTATGATCTCTGGGGAGACGCTGTAAACCTTGCATCAAGAATGGAATCATCCGGTCTGCCAGGCAAGATTCAGGTAACAGAAGATACTTATCAGCTTCTCAAAGATGATTACCTGTTCACCCAACGCGAACCTGTTGAAATCAAGGGCAAGGGGTTATTGAAACCCTATATCCTGATTGGTCCAAAAAAAAATAATTATTAATTTCAGCAAATAAGATCCATGCTATTTAAAAAAAGAGATCTTTTCTATTAATAAATTACTTCGATCATCAAGAGTTGTCGAGTTTGCATATAGCATTTTCGATGCTTTGGAATTATCACTGCTCAACTGGTTTAATCTGGAAATTGCAGAGGTTACATCTGCAATTTCTGTCTGAACACTGTCCATTATCTGAAAAATTTTGTTTAGATGACTGGTTGTCTCTTCAATTTCCGGAAGTATTGCAGAGATCTGGGAATCGGCAAATTTTGATACCTGAAGGCTTTCGCTAACCAGTGCATGTATATCAGATGCAATAGCATTGCTCCGAAGAGCTAACTCTTTAACCTCAAAAGCAACTACAGCAAATCCAGCTCCTGCTCTGCCAGCCCTTGCAGCTTCTATAGTTGCGTTGAGTGCAAGCAGATTAGTACGTGACGCAATTTCACTGACTAGAAGTGATTTGTCTTTAATCATTTCCATTGCACTTAACGTTTTTGATACAGCATCTCTGGTATTTTTTGCATCACGTGACGCATTACCAGCAATTTCAAGAGAACGTACAGTGTTTCTATGTGTTTCGTTTATATTTTCTTTAATAGACTGCATCGACGATGATATCTCTTCTGTGCTTTTGTTTTGCTCATGTGATTTTACAGATAAATCGTGCGCAGAAATCTGAAGCTCGTTTGAGATATTTTTAATTTGTGAACCTGCCTCTTTTAAAAACCTTGTCAACTCTGCAATTGCCGAAGTCATGCGATTCAATGACTCAGTCATTTCGCCTGCCTCATCTCTTGAGTTCATTTCCAGAGCAGATTCAGGTTGAAATCCTCTTGAAATTTTTTCAAGGGCCTCTGTTACCTGGCTTACCGGAGTTACTATCTGACTTGAGAGAAGATAGATGTTAACAGACACGATTAAAATAAATATAAAAGAGAAGAAGACTAAACGAACAAGTACAGATTCAATATTTATATTTCTTCCTGGCAGAGCCAGAGAATATGCAAATAATGCCATCAACACAACAATGCCTACTATTGAAATAAGTGTTGTAATGAATATTTTTGATCTGATCTGAAGAAATTTATCGATCTTTGACAGCTCAATGCTTTCACTGTATTTTTCAACAGCCTGGGTCAATCTTATCATAAAAGGAAGTGAAAAAATTGCAATCATGGGAACTGCACACATATTCCCGATTATAAACTCATAACTATCAAGGAAGTCTTTAAATAGCAATCCAGTAAAAGGCCCTATCGTTCCATATAGTATAAGGGCAGCAAGATAGATTTTGGGTATCGAGTTTAAACTGTTATAAACTTTTTTGATCAATGAACCATCTCTGGTCTTGAGATAGTTTTCAATCACTGACAGTTTCATGTTCATCAAAAGAAGTGAACCTGCCATAAATAAAGGAATATACACAAGCATTAACGGAGACAGAAGAATTTTAAAGGCCTCTGGATAATCAACAAGGTTATAAAAGTAAAGCAGAAGTATGATCCAGCCAAGCGGTGGTATCATAAAGCCCATGGCTGCCAGCTGCATAATTTTTCTTTTCTGTGATATCTTGCGATTATCTGACATTCGTAATTTATTAACTAAAATAAAATTGAGATGTGTCTAAAACCAATTTTTTAAAAATTGTTAAAATAATGTCACAAATCAATTATAACACAAGATAGTCATCAAGCCAGAAATGATGTAGCTTTTCCTGGTTTCACCTGCAAAAGAAATTTGTTGTCATTCTATGGTGAATCGGAAAACTGCTAAGATTGTATCAGATTATCTTTTGTTCGCTTTCTCATTTATTTTCAGCTTACAGAAGAATAACTTCCCTATATTTATTCTTGCGCCACTCTGCCACAGAGAACCTGACAACCGATAAGATAGTGAGGTTCTATGGGTCGATCAAAATTTGAACAGAATTTTGATCACGGCAGCGTTAGTTTGCAAGGTCTGTCAAGTTTTTCGAACGAAAACTTGACACTTGTTATCAGCACACGATGTGCTGTATGCAGGTTTTGACATCAAGGTCATTATTGGTCTGCCTGATTTAAGGAGCGGAAATCAGGTAAGTCATAAAAACCTGCCGTTCTTTGTCTGCGCAAAAAAAGTAAATTTCAAGCAGCTCATTTTCCACATTCAAGCAGCTCAAATTATCTATTCAAGCAGCTCAATTTTCACATTCAAGCAGGGTGTTTTTTTATTCTGCGGTGCAAAATTTTTTTTTTGAAGGGTTGATTAGATGTAATGAGCAGGTTGATTTCTCTATTCTGCCGGGCAAAAAATGATTTTCTCTCTTCAGCTAAAATTATTTAAATAAAAAAAGGAGCAGTATCTCTACTGCCCCTGCACTTTCATGCTGCAATATCTACAGGTTCCTCAAGAACTCCTGTATTTATTTTTCCACTCTTTGATCTGCTGCGTACCTCCACTATATGGATACCACTCTTGATCTCATCAGGTATTTTAAGTATAATGCAGGTATCTTTTACCTGCCCATACTCTTTAGCCCTGAATGACTTTCCCTTGTCTGAAGTAAAGAAAACGCCCGCCTCTTTATCTTCCATATCAAAATACAATCTGCTGCCATAGAGACGAAGCATATTTCCAGGTTCGATTGCTTTTTTT
>Ga0224495_10000629_pt1 | contig 27076 bp, 21 predicted proteins | sample SF_Jul11_sed_USG_FD_168128 | JGI IMG/M metagenome (GOLD analysis project Ga0224495, IMG submission 168128) | Sediment microbial communities from San Francisco Bay, California, United States - SF_Jul11_sed_USGS_4_1 | ecosystem: Environmental > Aquatic > Marine > Sediment | place: USA: California...
CCTTGTTGGTGCCAACGTTCTTGTCGGCGAATACGCCTACACCAACGCCACCCAGGGCGACAGTATCCGCACCCAGCGGGGTGATCGCTGCCGTGCCAAGCAGCGTAGCAGCAGTGGTGGCGTCATATATTTTGTTCGCCGCAGTCACGCCGGTGACAGCGAGCGTGGCGACGGTGATGTTGGCGGTCAGTCCGCTCGGTTGTACCAGGACGTAGTTGCCCGCATCGACACCGCTGATGCTGTAGCCGCTGACGGTCACCGCCTTGTTGGTGCCAACGTTCTTGTCGGCGAATACGCCTACACCAACGCCACCCAGGGCGACAGTATCCGCACCCAGCGGGGTGATCGCTGCCGTGCCAAGCAGCGTAGCAGCAGTGGTGGCGTCATAAGTTTTGGTATTTACAGTGATGCCGCTCACCGTCAGGGCCAGTTGGTTAACGGTGTAGTTGGCCGCCGAGGTGAAGCCGGCAAAACTGTAGTTGCCCGCATCCACACCAACAATCGAATTCGCTGACTGCGCGTAGCCGCCAGCATTGAGGGTGCCACTGGTACTATACGTCGGACTGACGATGCTAGCCGATGAGGTGACATTGTCGGTCCCAATGATGTTGCCGAAAGTGACCGCGCCGGTTGCCGCTGATGTTCCATAGGTGGTGTTCACCGCCGCGATCGCAGCACCGGTCAGCTCAAGCGGGATGATGCTTATCGAACTGCCCGTTGTGCTCAACGCCGTGTAATTGCCTGACAGGCCACCGTTGCCGCTAGTGCCCAGCGCCAGGCCGGTGATGCTCACCAGAAGGCTGTTCGTTTGAACGTTCTTGCTGGTCAGGTTGCTGATGTCACCCATGCCGGTCACGGAAAAGGTTTCACCTGCAACACCAGCCGCGGTCAGTACGCTGCCTGCCACAGCGGTGCTGCCGTCATAAATGCGCGTACCAGTCAGGGTCAGTGTGGCCGGCGTAATATTTGCCAACTGGTTCGCAGGTTGATTAAACAGAGAATACAGGCTTGCATCTATGCCGCTAAGACCATAGCCGAAAAAACTTACAGTATCGGCCGTAGCCACGTCTTTGCTGTTAAAGGTTGCGGTACCGGAAGTCAAACTTACGATTTGGCCAGGAGTAACACCGTCTGGCCCAGTCAGAAACATGAACGGGTTATTTAAAGTTGCATTGGAATTGCCATCGTAGATCTTGTTTTGCGCAGCTGCAGATAAGTTATCAACAAACACCAACATGTAGGAATTCAGCGTACCGCCTGTAACATTAACTGAATAATTATTAGGCGTGGCGTACGAAGTTGGGTTGTAGAAGATATTTGCAGTGCCCGTGTTCAAGGAGACGGCACCTGCGCCGGTAAAATTCACTGTGCCTGCAGTGACACCGGGACCAGCACCAGTGTTGTCGGCACGCAGGACAACGCTTCCGCCGCCCCCACTGGCGTCAATTAGCTGCGTTACATTTACATCGTGAAAGGCACTCAATGTCAACGTGGTATTGGCAGTCCATGACACGGCATCATTGACAAAGATGTCGCCGTTACCCAGAAGATTGATCGTGCCCTGACTGCTCAGGATGGTCACATTGGTTGTTGCAAGATTGGCGCTGAGCGTCGCACCGGAAACATCGCCTCCGCTTGCAGCAATGATGAAATCGGGCGGGTCAATCAACCAGTTTCCGGATATACCCTGCGGAGCTTGTGTAGTAACAACTGCGTCAGCAGCAACCTTGACGTGTGCCGCAGAGGTCTCGATAAATCCTCCGTTCCCTCCATTTGGTGCAGAAGCATCCAGTATACCGCCCACATTAACTTGCCCGACTTGCATGTCGCCCATCAGGGTGATGATGCCGTTCTGGTTCTGCAAGGTACGCGCTTCGATGATGCCGGTGTTGTTCACTACGGCGATACTGAGTGCATCAGCGGCCTTGGCCGACATATACACCTGTCCGCCGTCGGCCTGTATCAGTTGCTTGTTCTCTGCCAGCGCATTGAGCGAGCCTTGGTCTATCGTGAAGGAAAGCAGCGAGCCGTTGTCAAAATTGAGTGAAACCTTATCGCCGGCGGCGAGCAAGGCTGTACCGAGCGTAGCGCTAATGACGCCTTCGTTGCGCACTTCGGGCGCAAGCAGAGCAATGTATCCGCCTTGTGCGGCAGTAAGTGTACCCTGATTCACGACAGAACCGGCCGCACCACTGTTGCTGAAGCCGTATTTTCCGGCCATGAAGTCAGCATCGCTGAGGCTCAGCGTGGAGGCAACCAAACCACCGACATTCACTTGAGAGCCCACACCAAACAACACGCCATTGGGATTCAGAACAAAGACCTGGCCGTTGGAGTTCAGGCTGCCAAGTATGGAGCTTGGATCCTGCCCGAGAACGCGGTTGAGGGCTATGGAAGACGCGTTGGGTTGATTAAAGTGTACTGCCTCGTTACTGCCTATGCTGAAGCTTTGCCAGTTAATGGCGAGATTCTGGGTATTCTGGGAGATGGTGGTGGTTGTACCAGCTTGGGCGATAGTGCCGGTTCCTGCGCTGATTTGCCCGCCTGTGGGTTCCGCTTGGGCCAGCGGCATGTGCAACGCCGCTCCAAAAAGAACCGAAAAAGCGATGGCAATTAAATTCCGCCCTAACACAGATTTGCAGGATCCTTTTGCATTATCCATGGCAGCACCCCCAGCATTCAAAGAATTGGCTGGGATAAAGCGCGGAAATTGTAATGGTAAGGGCAGGATAATTAATAGCGCATTCCATAAACTAAATAACCATGTTGCACTGCACATCATGATTCCGGTCGATCATCATTCATTGTTATAAATATCAATTTCTGGAGAATGGCAGTATTCAATTTACATTCGCATGTTCTGAAAACGGGATTAAGGCTACGGTAAAACAAAATCGTTCATTTTTTCAGTCAAGTTCGTAAAAAATGCTCTACTTTTCGCCAAATGCAAAATATCAGTTTGAACGCCCACAGATAACAGCACATAACATGCCATCCATAATTTATTGTTTTATCAGCCATAAATCACACAATGGAACCCCGCTTCCAAACAACAGGAATTATTACTTCCAAAAATCGGGAAAGTTGGGATCCTTCTATTATCTTGATTATCAGATTTTGCGGGATTAACTGATTAAAAAGTAACCAATCGACTGCGGAGACAAGCTTAATCAGGCTCTAGAAATAAATCAAGGTTGCTTCATCAAGTAATCTTACGAATAGCGGCAAACCCTGACGCGAATTTCGAGATTGTCACCCATATAATTTTCGACCCCGTATTCGCGCACGATGCGCTCGGCGCTGCTCCGCCTCAGTAAGAGGCTTGGGCTTGCTGCCTTCGAAAGGATTCTTGCTGGAATTGAGCTGTATCCTGAGCGGAGTACCCTGTAATTTGAAAATCTCGCAGAAAGATCGCTCCAGATAGCGTGCATACCCTGCTGGCACATTGTCCAAGCCACTGCCATGAATCACAATCAGCGGTGGGTTGCTGCCACCCTGATGGGCATAACGCATCTTGGGAGTAAAGCGTCCAGCTTTAGGAGGAGCTTGTTTTTCCAGCGCGGCAATCAGTGCACGGGTAAGTTTTGGTGTGGAAAGTTTCGCCATTGCGGCACCATAAGCTTCATTCACCGACTTCAAAACATTCGTGACACCGTTACCGTTAAGCGCGGAAATGTAATGCCTTTTGGCAAAACTCAGAAAATGCAGCTTGCGCTCGATGTCGTTCTTGACCATATCGCGATGATGCTCGTCCAATCCATCCCATTTGTTCACTGCCAGTACCAGGGCGCGTCCTGCCTGCAACACAAAATCGGCAACATGTGCATCCTGCTCGGTAATCTGGTCACGAGCATCCACCACCAGCACGACCACATTGGCATCTTCGATTGCCTGCATGGTTTTGATCACCGAAAATTTTTCCACCGCCTCTTCGATCTTGCCGCGCCTGCGTACCCCAGCGGTGTCTATGACAGTGTATTGTTTGCCGTCGCGCTCGAAATCGATATAAATGCTGTCACGCGTGGTGCCAGGCTGGTCGAACGCGATCACGCGCTGCTCACCGAGAATGGCATTCACCAGTGTGGACTTGCCAACATTCGGACGGCCGACGATAGCGATCTTGGGCGGGTGTTCATGACCAGCATCCTCTTCGGTTGAACCTTCTGTATCGGGAAGCGGAAATTTCTCCAGAGCAATCTCAACGACTTCAGCGACATTGTCGCCATGCGCCGAAGAAATCGGCAGCGGCTCGCCCAAACCCAACTCGAAGAATTCAGCGGCAACTTTCGCGCGTGTCATGCCTTCTGCCTTGTTGACCAGCAGCAGTATATGCTTGCCGGTCTTGCGCAATTGCTCGGCGATGATGGCATCCTGCGGCGTGCATCCAGCACGGCCATCGACCAGAAATAACACCACATCGGCTTCGTCCACTGCTTGGCGGCTCTGTTTGGCCATTTCGAACATAATGCCTTCTTTGGCAACCGGCTCCAGCCCCCCGGTATCCACCACCAGATAGGACCTGTCACCTACCCTGCCTCGTCCATAATGACGGTCGCGAGTAAGCCCCGGCAAGTCGGCAACCAGCGCGTCACGGCTACGTGTAAGGCGATTAAACAGCGTTGATTTGCCAACATTCGGACGACCAACCAAAACCAGCGTGGGCAACATATGAAAACCTTCAATCCTTAAAGAACAACCCAACTTTGTAGTACAAGGTAATGAAACAATGAAATAAGCTTTTTCCGTATATTCCGTGGAAATTTTTCTGGGCTTATTTTATCGAAAGCGAATAAAGATCGCCGCCACGTGTCTGCACCAGTAGGCCACTGTCCAAAGGGATTGGCTCAGCTTGTATTGCACCACCGTCCAGTTTGATACGCGCAGTCATGCTCCCGTCATCGCGATGCATGGCATGCAGATATCCCGCATAATCTCCTGCCACGACGAACTTTTCCAGCGCATAAGGCGCTGCGGTTTCACGCAAAAACAATTGCTCGTTCTTCCACACCGTACCGCCGCTGGTCTTATCCAGTGCGATGACCGATCCCTTCGCATCGCTGAGATATAAATATTTGCGCAACAGCATCATACCCTTGTCACTGGATATGTCGCGGTTCCACAGCGGGTTGCCATGCGCCGCATCAAAGCAGGCTACTCGCCCTTGAAAGGCAATGGCACATATTTGCTCATCATCCGCAACCGGGTTGCTGGTAATGTCGCTGATACGCTCGAGTTCAGTACTACCGCGCGGCTGGGACACCGATACCTCCCACAACACCGAGCCATCTGATATCTTCAGCGCAACCAGTTTACCTCCTGCAAACCCTGCGTATGCAACGCCCCTCTGAACAGTTACGCCGGCATGGCTGCGTACGACCAATGCAGGCGTACTGCGCTCATATAACCAGAGGCGCTTGCCGTCTACCGTGCTCAATCCTGCGATACGCCCGTCGCCGCTGCGTACCAGCACCACACCATCAGCGACCTGAGGCAAACTCAGCACTTCACTGGGCACCTTGCTCTTCCAGAGCAGTTTACCGCTCTCGTCAAAAGCGAGCACATCGCCCTTGTCGCTTCCAATCAGCACCAGCCCTTCACCGCTACCGACACCACCGCTGATGGCAATTCCCGTGTCGATACGCCATATCTGCTTGCCTGTGACTCGATCAAGCCGAGTCAATTTCCCCATGGCAGATGCACCATAAATCGAATCAGCACTTAAAGCGGGTCTAAGCAGATTCTGTCCCGCATCCCCCACGTTGCTATGCCAACGCTCCTCAAACTTGGCAGACTGAGCAAACTCTACCAACTGGGCGGGTTCTGCCTCACCCCTCATTTCAGCCCAGTCTGGCGAACTATCGCTGGAACAACCGTTCAGTGTAAGCAGCAACCCCAACAGCACTCCCGGATAAAGAATGACCTGATAACCAGCGACTTTTCTGCCTGCAGCCTTAGTCGAATGGCTAGTAGTTCCATCAGCCAGCCGAAGTGATTTGTTAAGAAACTCAAGCTGAGTGCCTGTCGAAAGGTCGTTGCAGGCACACATGCTCATTTACTCATAACCTGTGCATCGAGTTTCATCTGGATCAGATTGCGATACATACTCTTGGCATCGGTCTTTTCGTAGGCAAGTTTGTAAGCACTCCTAGCCTCATCTGCCTTGCCTTGTGCACTCAACACGTCGCCCCGCAAGTCAGCATACAAACCATCGAACGCAGCAGGATGCTCAGCCTCCAGCAGCCTTATTGCGTCTTCATACTTGGCTTCGTCCAATAACAATGATGCCAACCGCAGCCGAGCCACGTCTCGCAACTCCGTTTCGCCAGCGTGATCGATAACCCACTGCAATTGATTCTTGGCGCGAGCCACATCTTTGCGCTGTTCATTCACTTGCGCGGCCAGCAGCGCTGCTCGAGACGCGTATGCCGTGGCGGCAAATCTGTCCATCACCGCAGCAGCGGCATCGTTGACGCGGCCGGGATCAGTGCCCTCCAACTGCTTGAAAAATTCCGCATACAGCAAAGCTGCTTGAGTGGATTGCTGGTGTTGGTAATACTGCCAACCGCGCCAGCCGCCCATGATGCCTACGACGATTAACAGCACACCAAGCACCTGTTTGCGATTTTCATTCCACCACGACTTTATCGCTTCAACCTGTTCCTGTTCCTGCAAATCCAATGCCGCCATGTGTATACTCCTACTTGATAAATTGATTGATTGCACCGGTGAGGTTTTCCAACATCACACGGATTTGCTCACCACCCAGCATCGGCTTGACACTCACCTCGCCGGCCTGCGCCTCGTCATCGCCAATCACCACCGCCACATATGCTCCGCTGGCATCGGCTTTTTTCATCTGCGATTTGAAACTGCCGCCACCGCAATGCAACAGCACGCGTAATTTGTCATCGCGCAATTGCTCCGCCACCCTGCTTGCCATCCTGTCCGCGAGTTCGCCCTGATGTACCACATACACATCCACCTGCGACTTAGGCAGCGCCATGCCATCTTCCTGCAACAATGCCAGCAATCGCTCCACACCCATCGCGAAACCGATCGCAGGGGCAGGCTTGCCTCCGATCTGCTCGATCAGCCCGTCATATCTGCCACCTGCGCAGATAGTTCCTTGCGCACCAAGGCGCGTGGTCACCCATTCGAACACAGTACGATTGTAGTAATCCAGGCCACGGACCAGGCGCGGGTTGATCTCGAATGCCACGTCGTGCTGCTTGAGTATTTCCTGCACTGCGGCGAAATGCTGCAAAGCGGCATTCTCCAGCTCATCCATCAGCTTCGGCGCTGCGTCGATCAAACCCTGCATCGCCGGGTTCTTGCTGTCCAGTATGCGCAGCGGATTACTGTGCAGACGTCGTGTCGCATCGGCATCAAGCGCATCCTTGTGCTGCTCGAAATAACTGATCAGCTTGGCGCGATGGCGATGGCGCGACTCTGCATCACCCAGCGTGTTCAGCTGTAGCGAGACATCGTGCAGGCCGAGCTTGTGCCACAACCTTGCGCACATCAGTATCTGTTCGGCATCGATATCCGGTCCGGCAAAGCCCAGTGCTTCGACGCCAAACTGGTGAAACTGACGATAGCGTCCCTTTTGCGGACGCTCATGGCGGAACATCTGACCACTATAATACAAACGCTGCGGCGCGTTATACAGCAGATTGTGCTGCAGCACAGCGCGCACACAAGACGCCGTCCCCTCTGGGCGTAGCGTCAGCTCGTCGCCATTCAGCGCATCGGCGAAGCTGTACATTTCCTTCTCGACGATATCGGTCACTTCTCCGATAGCGCGCTTGAACAGCGCAGTCGGCTCGACCAGCGGCATGCGGATATTGCGATAGCCATAACTGTGCATCCAGTCGCGCACTACTTCCTCGAACCATAGCCACAGCTCTGCCTCGTCCGGCAGGATGTCATTCATGCCGCGCACGGCTTGTATGGTTTCGTTACCCATGTGTCTGTTTACTATTACGGCAAAATGCGGATTATAACGCAAGCTCCATGCTCTTCGTGACTAGGAAACAGCAAAACCATGCAGAAGCAGGAAAAGATTCATTATCCAACGAGAGCCGCACTGAAAAACTCGCCTCAACTCGCGGCAGGTGAAGTGCAAGGCCGGTTAGACCGAGAGTGCGACACAATACACAACAAGGGCTTAATAGGCATCAACTGCCAGAACCCGGCTTTGCTGCATTTGAACAACGAGACGTGCTGATCGGAATCATCCGTTGCCGCATTCCAGCTATTCTCCGGCCGCTATCGATTTCTATGACTGCCTCCACTGGTGCCAGCGTTGCGGATAATCAAGCCACCTCGGTGTTCAGATTCCCTGAGCATAAGCCAAAGTTAAAAGATATCACTTTCCCGTTCCGGATGTAGATTTGCGGCGCAGTTTAGAGAAATCTGCTGGTTCCCAGCCGCGCATCGCCAGTAGTAATCCGACCCCGCGACGCCTGCTTAGCGGTGCCGCCAGGCTCTCTTCATGCAGCATCGCCATGCGCTGGCGCAAGCGGCGCAGTTCGTCGAGCATTTGCGCGGCAGCCTGATCGGTAAGCATACCGAAGACGAATGCCTGTGATTCATCTTCTCGAGCAAAGGCGCTCTTAAGGAAATCCGCCTGTCCTTTGATTTGAAAATAATACCGGATCGGCCCGTCTGGTAGCCAATCGAAGTTCCGTGACACATTGATGCGGATACGGTTGCCGGGGAGCAAGTCGAGAATACGTAGTTTGTCGAGCTTGAGCAGGCATTTAAGGCATTCGTTTTCGGTGATGCTGTAATATGCCGCGATTTCTACCAACGTCCAGTTATTCAGCGCACACACAGCCACCACCAGCAGCTTCGGGTCGGCAACCAGTTCGCGCTCCTGCTTGACGGTCAATGTATCGAGTTTGATTTGTCCTGCTACCGCTTCCCTTGAAAGTTCGGCCAAGGTATAGCCGAGTATGCAGCTGATCTGTTCCAGTCGCTCCACCGTCAGCCTCCCGGATGCAAACAGCCGCTTCACGCTGGTTTCCGAGAGCCCCAGTTTTCCCGCCAAGTCACGATAGGTCATACCCTGAGCCTTGAGCAGGCGCTTGAGCGCCGCAATGATCTGTATCGTTTCGGTTGCCATAGCGAAAGTATCCTATTTTAATACTTTAATGTCTATATTTCGCTACCTTTTCTACAAAGGTGTCAAATATTGCTGCGCACGTCTAATCTGCACCTGCCTGAACGATGGACAGGGGGAATGCGGAAAAATAGTGCTGCCCATGTTTTCCAACTTTTCCTGCCGGAGTGATGGCGGGCACGTATCGCAGGCAATGTAAGGAGTGCGCCGAGCGATACGCAACTATCTGGAACTCAACCTTAAGGAGGTGTCATCATGAAACGCTATGCAATTTATACTTTGCTTGCAGCAGGTCTCGTTTCTTTTCAGGCCCAGGCCAATGAGCTCGAACCACAGTGGTACGGTGGGCTGGGCATGGGCATGGTCAATTTTTTGGTTAACGAGGGCAGCGTGCCTACGCTAACCGGGACATCCAGCGTCAATTCTACGTCGTACAACATCAATATTTTTGCGGGTTACCAATTCGATCCATTCCTGGGGTTGGAGCTCAATTACTTGGGTGGCGGGTCGGTGACGGCTACAAATCAGGCTCAGACGACAAAGCTGTTCGACGTTTCCCTGTCAACGATTTCTGCAACAATGGGAGTGCCATTGAACGACAGCCTCCGTCTCTACGCCAAACTTGGCGGTACTTCGTGGAAGTTCTCGTCACCGCAAGGTGCTGGTCTGAACGACGGTTTTGGCCCGAGCGTCGGATTGGGGGCGAATATAAATCTTTTTGGCGGCTCTGATCGCATGCTGCGCATCGAATATAACTACTACCACTTGGACAAGGTATATGTGAGGAGCGCAAGTAACTTATCCATTAATGCCGTTTTCAAATTCCGCTGAAGCAGAGGTCATTCATCAAGAACTGCTTAATATAAGAGATAGAAATGGCAACCATAGTTTTTGCGCCATGAAACGTTCATACAGCTTCCGGGTTGGGTGCGCGTTGAAATGCGGTAACCCGTCTTTTCTGCAACGCAATCCGCAAGCTGCCCAGAATTTCTGGCGAATGTGGTATTTTGGCGTTATTCCATGGCAATGCGAAACGGTCACTCTGGACAGTTTGCTACGGGATGATAAGTTGCTTGTACTCTTCGACGGATACGCAAAATAAATATAGCCAATAACCGCAACGGTAGTTCGTGATTTGCTTTCATCAGGGAGTAACAAATGAAAAATATCATCCGCGCTGTTTTGAGAATCTTGTTGCAACTGTTGTTCCGTGTACGCATCACTGGGATGGATAAAAACATCAACACCAAACACTTGTTGATTATCGCCAATCACGAGTCTTTTCTGGACGGCTTGTTACTCGGCCTGTTCCTTCCATTTAACCCTGTGTTCGTTGTGCACACCGGCGTGACACGCATCTGGTTTTTTCGCATAGTACTGAGGTTAAGCGATTACTTGACGGTTGATCCGACCAGCCCAATGGCGATCAAGAAGGTGCTCAGGCTGGTCGAGTCCGGCAGGCCAGTCGTGATCTTCCCTGAAGGGCGCATCACCGAAACTGGCTCGCTGATGAAAGTATATGAAGGCCCCGCATTTGTCGCCGCAAAAACCGGCGCGACCATATTGCCGGTGCGGCTGGATGGCCCGGCGCGTTCCTATTTCAGCCGCTTGTCCGGCAGATATCCACGCAGGCTATTTCCGCGGGTAACCCTCTCGGTATTAGCAACAACCACAATTCCGATGCCGGTAGCGGACACCGCCAAACTGCGCCGTCGCATGGCCGGAGAAGCGATGCGCCGCCTGATGCAGAAAATGCTATTCGAATCGCATCCCAAGCAAACGCTTTATTCCAGCTTGCTCGATGTCATGGCGATTTATGGCCGTAAGCGTCGTGTCGTGGAGGATATAAAGCAGATCGAATATTCCTATAACGAGCTGCTCAAAATGACACTGGCCTTGGGGCGCATCGTCGCCAAGCACAGCGAACAGGAAGAATGCGTCGGCATCCTGATGCCCAACCTGGCTGCAACAGTGTGCATGATGATAGGTGTCGGCGCGCAGGGCCGAGTGCCTGCGATGCTCAACTACAAATCCGGTTCAGGTGGAATGCAGGATGCCTGCACTGCCGCCAGAATAAACACAATATTCACGTCGCATGCTTTTATCGAACAGGCCAAACTGGAAGCGGATGTCGCTGCGTTACAGAACATCAACATTCTGTATCTGGAAGATTTGCGTCCTGCGATGGGGTTGGGAGACAAATTGTGGGTGCTGTTCGGCATGCTTTTACCTCGGCTAATGGAAAAACGCAGCGATCCAGCTAACACTGCCGTCGTGCTGTTCACATCTGGCTCGGAAGGCAAACCCAAGGGCGTGGTGTTGTCGCATCGAGCGCTGTTATCCAACATCGCGCAGATACGTTCCATCATAGATTTTTCGTCGGAAGACAAAGTGCTCAACGCGTTGCCGATCTTTCATTCGTTCGGCCTGACCGGCGGCGCATTACTGCCACTGTTGACCGGGATGAAACTGCTCCTCTATCCCACCCCGCTGCATTATCGCGTGATCCCGGAAATCGCCTACGACCGCAGTTGCAGTGTGCTGTTCGGCACCAGCACCTTTCTCGCCAACTACGCGAAGTTTGCGCACCCCTACGATTTCTACCGCTTGCGCTATGTGGTCGCGGGCGCAGAAAAACTTTCCACTGCCGTGCGCGAACTGTGGTTCGAAAAATTCGGCATCCGTATCATGGAAGGCTATGGCGCAACCGAGACAGCGCCCGTGCTGGCGGTGAACACACCGATGGCCTATCGCAGTGGTACGGTGGGGCAGTTGTTGCCCTGCATTGAACACAAACTGATATCTGTACCCGGTATCGAGAAGGGAGGCATGTTGCATGTGCGTGGGCCAAACGTGATGTCCGGCTATTACCGCTACGATAACCCCGGTGTGTTGCAACCGCCCGCTTCAGAAGCAGGGGAAGGCTGGTACGAGACCGGCGATGTCGTGTCGATTGATAACGACGGTTTTGTCTCCATCGTCGGGCGCGTCAAACGCTTTGCCAAAATCGCGGGAGAAATGGTGTCACTGGAAGTGGTGGAAAAGCTTGCGGTACAGGCTTCGCCCACGGCAATGCACGCTGCTTCGTCGCATGCAGACGGCGCACGTGGCGAAGCGCTCGTGTTATTCACCACCGATGCTACCTTGACGCGCGATGCGCTATCCGCGTCTGCCAAAGTACTCGGCATTCCCGAGATTGCAGTTCCGCGCAAGATACAGCGCGTGGATGCTTTGCCTTTGCTTGGCACGGGCAAAACCGATTACGTTTCGCTGAAGAAAATGACGGAAGCATTATGAGCGAAAGAAAGACACTCGACTTGCCGCTACTATCTCACGGCATGTTGGCCGTACTGTTCGCGCAGTTCCTCTCCGCACTTGCCGACAACGCCATCCTCATCGCAGCCATCGCCATCGTCAAATCGCAGGGGCTATCTAACCTCGTGCCGTTGTTACAGGAATCCTTCATCGTGCCCTTCATCCTGCTTGCGCCATTTGTCGGGCAAATCGCGGATGGCTTCCCCAAAGGCCGAGTGATGCTCGCCGCCAACCTGCTCAAACTTGCGGGCGCGCTTGCAATGTTGTCGGGACTCAACCCTCTCACCGCATACGGCATGATCGGTATCGGCGCGGCGATGTATTCACCCGCGAAGTACGGCATCCTGTCGCAGATGTTCGGCTCGGCTGCGCTGGTGCGTGCCAACGGCATGATGGAAGGCTCGACCATCGTCGCCATCCTGCTCGGTGTGATTATGGGCGGATGGCTGGCCGACCATTCGTTGAACTGGGCCTTTGCTGGCCTGATCGGAGCATACAGCCTGGCCGCATTTGCCAACCTGTTCATCCCGGCGTTATCAGCAGAAAATCCCGGCGAAAGTTTCCACCCGTGGTTGCGCGTTAAAAAGTTCTTAGCCTCACTGGTCTTGTTATTCAAGAATCCCGATGCGCGCTTCAGCCTGCTCGGCACCAGCGTATTCTGGGGCAGCGGAACCACGCTGCGTTTGATGCTGTTCGCTTGGGTACCGGCGGCTCTGCTCATCACCGACAACCAGACACCCGCCAACCTGATGGGTGCGGTGTCCATCGGCATTGTGCTGGGCGCAGTGGGCGCTGGGATGTGGGTGACACTCGCCAACGTCAACCGCGCGCTGGTCGGCGGCCTGCTGCTTGGTCCTGTCATCCTAGCGCTCATGTTTGCGCACAGCCTCACCTTCGCCGCGATAGTAATGGTTGCCATCGGCCTCTGCGGCGGCTGGTTCGTCGTCCCGCTCAACGCATTGTTGCAGGAGCGCGGCCACGAAACCATCGGTGCGGGCAACGCGCTGGCGGTACAAAATTTTGCGGAGAACATCGCGATGCTGCTGTTCGTCGGCGGCTATAGCGCGGCGGCAGAAGGGGGCTTAACAATCAATACCATCGTGAACGGTTTTGGAGTTTTTATGCTGTGTGCGATTCTAATCATTTCAGTAGTTCGTTTCTCCAACAGAAGGGGATAGCAGGATCATGACTGTTCGCAAGCATGATGCAATATCACGTCCCATCACGATTCTGGGAACCAGCCATGTGTTGCCGTCCAAAGTCGTGCTAAGCAGCAATCTCGATATCCAGCTTAAACATCCTCCAGGTCATGTCGAACGTACGAGTGGGGTTCGCAAACGTCATTTTGCCACCTCTTCAGATACCGCAGCGGCGTTGGGTGCGCGTGCTGCTACGCTTGCCCTGGAAGCCGCGAATATCGAACTCGCCGAAATTGATTGCCTGGTCTCGGCCAGCGCAACAATGGATCAGGGTATGCCCAGCAATGCGGCTTTGATTCATCACGAACTCGGGTTGTCTGACAGCGGCGTTCCCGCGTTCGATGTGAATGCAAGTTGCCTGGGGTTTCTGGCCGCGATAGACACGCTTTCATGGGCTGTCGTGGCGGGGCGCTATCGGCGGGTGTTAATCGTTGCATCCGACATCGCCTCCTGTGGGCTAAACTGGAATACGATAGAAAACAGCGCGATATTCGGAGATGGTGCAGCTGCAGCTATCATTGGTCTGTCTGATCCTGATTCCGGGGCGAGGATATTGAGCGCCGATTTGCGGACATTTTCGTCCGGCGTTGGATTTTGCAAAATACCGGCAGGCGGTTCGCGCTATCACCCCAGCAGAATCGATCAGCCCTTCATGCCTCTCACCAAATTCCAGATGGACGGGAAAGGCGTGTTCAAGCTCGCCACGACTCACCTTCCCGGTTTTCTCGATCAGTTGCTTACCCGTGCGGCGACGACGCTGGACCAAATTGACTGGGTTGTCCCCCATCAGGCCAGTCACCTTGCGTTGTCTCATGCCTCGAAGCGGCTGGGATTCCGAAGCGAAAAGGTAATCAACATTTTTGCCGAGCATGGTAACCAGGTCGCTGCCTCCCTGCCGACCGCACTCGATCTGGCTATTCGGGACGGTCGTATCCGCCGAGGTCAGCGTTTGCTGCTGCTTGGCACAGGAGCCGGGCTATCACTGGGCGGTGCCGTGCTGGAGTATTGATGAGAATACTAATAACAGGCGGCACAGGTTTCCTAGGTCGACATCTGGTATGGCATTTTTCAGGTTCCGGTGCGGAGGTCATATTTACCGGACGTAATGCAAAATCCGCCACCGAGATTCTCCGTCATTCAGATAAACGGGTGCGGTGGCAGCCGCTTGAACACGGCACCCCGGAGGCAGCCGCTTACCTGAAACAACTTGCCATCAATGCCGATGTGATTGTGCATAGCGCTGCATTATCTTCACCCTGGGGGCTTGCCGCAGATTTTTACCGCGCCAACGTCGTCAGTACTCTAGAGGTCATCGCCGCTTGTCGCGAAGCACAAGTACCAAGGCTGGTTTACATTTCGACCCCCAGCCTGTATTTCAATTTTTGCGATGGCCTGAATATACGCGAGGATGCGCCGCTCCCTCATCCCGTCAATGAATACGCACGCACCAAGGGCATTGCTGAAATGCTGATTCGAGCCGACCCACCATCGGAGACCGTCATTCTGCGTCCCCGCGCATTGTTTGGCCCTTGGGATCAGACGCTAATGCCGCGATTACTGCGGGTCATGCAGAACAGCCATTTGCCCATCATGCGCGGCGGACGCATCAAGCTCGACCTGACCTATATCGACAATGCAGTCGAGGCCGTCTGGTTGGCGGCTATCAAGTCCTTGCCGCGTCCGTTGGTAACATACAACGTCAGCAACGGTGAGCCGCAGGAATTGCTGGCGCTGCTGGAAACCATGGCGCGCGAATTTGACCTTCCGTTGCGCACGCACACAGTTCCTTGGCCCTTGGTCGAATTGTTGGCTCGTGGGCTGGAATTCACTGCGCGACTGGGTAATGGCAAAGAGCCCTTGCTGACCCGATACAGTGCGGGCGTACTGGCTTTCAGCCAGACATTGGATATCAGTGCGCTACGCAACGAACTGGGCTATCAACCCAAGGTGTCCATCAACGAGGGGATTTGCCGCCATGCAGCATGGTGGCACGCCAGTCAGAGGGAATTTTCCTGATGAGTACAAACGTCAATTTGCACATGCTCAGAGTCGGTGCGTGCCGACATCTGGAGTGTATGGCCGCGCGCGGCGGGCGCTTGTCGCCAGTTGAATTTCCCGCCTTGTGCGGGCTGATTCGCCATCCATCTTTAGGCTGGATACTCTACGACACAGGGTATGCAGAACATTTTTTCGGCGCAACCGAAACATGGCCAGAGCGCCTTTACCGCAACGTATTACCAGTGAAATTGCCGCCGACCGAAATATTAACGACTCAACTGGCTCGATTCGGCATCACCCCTACTGACATCTCAATCGTCATTATTTCTCATTATCACGGCGACCATATTGCCGGACTGCGCGACTTTCCCAATGCCCGTTTCATCGCGTTGAGTGCCGATACCCGTAAGCTTAAATCGCTTCATGCTAGACGCTTGCAAGCCACCCTGAAAGCGCATCTGCATGGTTTGTTGCCGCCGGATTTTTACATGCGACTGGGGGATGCCGATGCGTGCCCGTCCAAAACACTACCTGAGTGGATGGCCCCATTCAGAAATGGACTAGATCTGATTGGCGACGGCAGCCTGCTCGGCGTTCCGTTACCTGGACATAGTGACGGTCAGCTGGGTTTGTTCATGCCGGATGTTAATAATGGTCAGGCCGTATTCCTCGTGGCGGATGCTTGCTGGTCCTTGCCTGCTTGCATGGAAGGCCGATTACCTTCTCGGCTGACCCTTTTTGTCAGTGCCGAGCGACAGCGATTCAAGGAGACATTTTTTGGATTGCAGGAGTTGGGGCTGCGCGAATCAGCTATTGTACTATTGCCGTCACACTGTTCAGTTGCATGGGAGAATTATCACCATGCTGCCTGATGCGTTGATGATGGCTGTGCACTTCGCGCACACGCGCTGGAGTCTCGATTTCCGCAACCGGGATCAACTGGAATCTTGGCAACAACGGCAACTCAAGCATTTCACGCACAAGGTGCTACCCCTTGCACCGCGCTACCGGGGCATGAAAGGCACCGATTTGTCCGCGCTGCCCACCATGGACAAAGCGTCGATGATGGGAGATTTTTTTGCGGGAAATACGCGTGGCATACAACTGACCGAAGCGCTGGAAGTCGCGCTAAATGCCGAGGCGACACGCGATTTCTCGCCCATGCTGGGCGATCTGACAGTAGGGCTCTCAAGCGGGACATCGGGTAATCGCGGCGTGTTTCTGGTCAGTGATGCGGAGCGTCTGCGCTGGGCTGGCATCCTGCTCGCACGAGCAGTGCCACCGCATTTACTCGCGAGATTGCTGTCGCCGTGGCAAGCTCCTTTGCGCATTGCTTTTTTCCTTCGCGCCAATAGCAATCTCTATATGACATTGAACAGTCACCGCATCGACTTTTCGTTTTACGATCTTCTGCTCGGCGCTGATGCGGCGCTTTTTCGGCTAAATTCCAGCCAGCCCGATGTGCTGGTGGGGCCGCCATCCCTGCTGCGCGCACTCGCTGCAGAGTCCTGCGCGGGACGCCTGCATATTCGTCCAAGCCATGTCATCTCGGTGGCCGAGGTGCTAGAGGAACGCGATGTGGAAGCGATATACGCAGCATTCGACTGCAGGCCGCACCAGCTCTATCAAGCAACAGAAGGTTTCCTGGCCTACACCTGTGAGGCTGGGACACTGCACCTGAATGAGAGCTTCGTCCATATTGAACCAGACTGGCTGGACAACACGCATACCAGATTCCAGCCGATCATTACCGACTTTTCACGGCATGCCCAGCTTATTGTTCGCTACCGTCTGAATGACGTGTTGCGTTTGGCCGAGCAACCCTGCGCTTGCGGGCGGGCCGAGTTGGCTATCGCGTCCATTGAGGGGCGCGCCGATGAAGTGATGTGGCTACCCGCGCATGCCACCGGGCATGCTGTCGCGATCTTTCCCGACCAGTTGCGCCGGGCGATGCTGTTTGCAGGCCAAGAGGTCGCCGAGTATGACCTGACCCAATCGGGCATGCACCTGAAAATAGGTTTGCTGCCCGCTGGCGAGCGTCAGAACGCCATAAGCCAGGTCGCGAGCCAACTTGATAAACTTTGGATCAGCCTGGGGGTACAAGCGCCAACGCTGGGCTTTACCGACTGGCTTCCACCACAACCCGGGGGGAAACGGTGCCGCATACATTTGGATCATCCGCCAAAGGGGTTGCAATGCATGTTCTGATTCTGGGTGCCCGCGCGCCCGCCTGCCTTGAGTGGGCGCGCGCCTTCAGCGCGAGTGGGTGGTGTGTGACCGCAGCAGATTCTCTGGCATGGCCAGTTACCCGCAGCAGCCGCGCAGTCAATACCTACGCCCGTTTGCCCGAGCCGCGCAAGGATGCGGAGACCTGGATCAATGCGCTTCAATATCTGGTAGACGAACGCAACATCGACCTGATCCTGCCGACCTGCGAAGAGGCGTTCTATCTATCGCACGGCCTCGATCAATTGTCATTGAACTGCCGCGTTATGACGACAGATTTCGCAACCATGCATCGCCTGCACCACAAGTACCAATTTACCAGAATGATTACCGACTGGCCGATCACAGCTCCCGAAACATGGTTGTTGGATACGCCCGAGTCTGTGGCGCAACTTGGGCATATGGCGGATGAGTTGGTCTTCAAACCGGTATATTCAAGGTTTGCCAGTCGTACCTTGATACGCCCCGACGGACCGCCGCAGATACAACCTGACATGGCGCAGCCTTGGGTTGCACAACGATACGTCGAGGGGCGCGAGCACTGCAGCTACAGTCTGCTAGTTAAGGGAAAACTCACCGCTCATGCCTGTTACCACCCCCGCTACCGGGTAGGCCAAGGTTCGGGCATATATTTCGAACCCACCGATCCAGCCCCGGTACGTGCCTTTCTCGAACGCTTTGGCGCCGAGACCGGCTACACCGGACAAGTCGCATTCGATTTCATCGAGACTCATGATGGCTGCTTCCATGTTCTGGAATGCAACCCACGTGCGACCAGCGGTATCCATCTGTTCGACGACCAGCCGCAGAAACTGGTGGCGGCATTATTGGGTGAACGGCAAGACGGCGTCTTGCTGCCCAGCCACGCACCGCGCATGGTTGCGCTGGCCATGTTGTTATTCGCAGCACCGCGTTACGCATTACGCCCGGCATTCTGGAGAGACTTCAACCGTGCGCACGATGTAGTGACCCGACCCGGAGACCGCAGCCCTCTGCCCGCGCAGATTCCCGGGCTGCTGGAAATTACTGGGCGTGCATTGGCGCGACGGCGAGGGCTGCTTGCTGCCGCCACCGCCGATATCGAATGGGACGGGCAACCGTTGAAAGGCCATGCCCGATGAGATTGATTGACGACCATCAGTTCGACGATCACCGGCTTGCAATGCGGAGTTCTTCCGCAGCACGTTTTGTCGTTGATTGCATCCGGTCTCCTGGCATTACCGCCATTCGCAACGTTAAAACTTGTATGCGTATACTGGATACCGGAGCACATTTATTTCCAGTGAGCGTAAACGCGGGCAATGAACCAGCTGACAACAGCTATGTCGTCTCTCCACTCACCACATATACGGGATACGCCCAATACGAATTGCAGCGTATGCATCGTCCCTGGCTGACATGGCCATTGACTGGTCTCATCAGAGGTATTGCCCACCATCTCGAAGCCGCCCGGATTGACCAACTGGTACAGGTTAACAACTGGCTGCTGTCCACCAATCTTTATCCTGCTTACTGGCGGGGCAACGATCTTCCGGAAATGACAAAATTGCTGCTCGCCACCTACCCAGAGCATGCCATCGCATTTCGGTCGCTCAATCGTTTCAGCAATGCCATTCTGATTGAACGCCTGCACTCGCTCGGCTACCTCGCAATTCCCAGCCGACAGGTTTATCTATTCGATGCGCGTAAAGGCGAGCGCGCACCATTTCTGGGTCATCACAACACACGTATTGATGCGAGCCTGCTGCACCGTATGCCTTACGAGATTGTGCCGGGGGACAAACTGTGTGATGAAGACTACCCGCGATTGGAGCATCTCTACAATCTGCTATATCTGGAAAAATATTGTCGGCTCAATCCTCAATTCAGCGCAAACTGGCTGCGTTGCGGACAGCGCGACAGCTGGCTGCAATTGCGGGTGCTACGCACGGTCGCAGGGCGGATAGACGGGGTGCTGGGATGGTTCTCGAACGAACATATCCTGACCGCACCCATCGTCGGTTACGACACCGCCCTGCCGCAACGACTCGGGCTGTATCGGCTGCTGACCCGGATGTGTTTACAGGAGGCTGTGGAACGGCGATGTGTGCTCAACTTCAGTTCCGGCGCTGCCCAGTTCAAGCGGTTGCGTGGCGGAAAGCCGGAGATTGAATACAGCATGGTGTATGTGCGGCACTTATCCGCCGACAGAAGACGCGCCTGGAAATTGCTGAGCCAGGCTCTGCATGGGATCGGCTTGCCGATAATGAGGACATTTAAACTATGATCGATCTGAAACAATATTGGTGGCCACTTGCCACACTTTCCGAACTGGATGCACAACAACCGCTGGCACGCAGTCTGCATGATGTCCCGCTGGTGCTGTTCCGCAATCATTCTGGTAAGCCAGCCGCCTTGCTGGATCGTTGCCCGCATCGTCATGCTCCTCTGTCATCCGGTCGCGTACATCAGGGCGAGGTGGAGTGCCCCTATCACGGCTGGCGATTCGATGGAAAGGGTTGCTGCACCCGTGTGCCGGGTTTGGAATCCGATCCCGGCCGTCACCCGCTGTTGCAACCGGTTTCGGCCTGCGAAGCCCATGGACTAGTTTGGGGTTGCCTGTCCTTAAACGCATCGACACCCGCCCCCGTTGCGCCATCCGTAGTAGGTGATCATCTGGACAGTTTCTTCATGATTGATTGCGTAACCTGTACGATTACAGCTGCCGCCGAAAATTTCTTAGACGGATTCCACACACATTTTGTACATGCTGGCTGGATCCGTCGCGACAGCAAACGGCAACATGTAAAGGTGCGTGTGCGACCGCTGAAAGATGGTGTGGAAGCGCAATACAGCAATGAAAACCTCCAATCAGGATTGATCTCTAGTCTGTTGGAGCCAGAGCGCACAGAAAGCATGGGACGTTTCCGGATGCCATGTGTTGCAGAAATTGAGTATCGTGGCCGCAACGGGTTGAATTTGCTTATCACGGCATGGCTAACCCCCGAGATAGGGGAACGTCTCCGCATCCACGCCCAAATAGCGACACGCAAGGGACTCATTCCAGGTTGGATCAAGAAGATTCTGCTCACGCGCTTGTTCGGCGTGATACTACGTCAGGACAAGACTATCCTCGAACAGACGCAGGCCAACATTGCAAACTTCGAGCAAAACAGACAACCAGAATTGCGGGCAAAGTTTCTTGATAGCCCACTCGATCTGCTTGGGCCATTCATCCGTCGTTTAATGGACGGCAAAACGCTGGAAGAGATTGACTCGAATATTGTGGTAAGGCTGTAGCAAATCCGCTGTGAGTAGATGCTGATGCGTATACGAAAATGTGGCAAGCCCCCGATTTTCTCTGCCGGAAGATATAGTGCGGCAGCGGCGGGTGTAACCATCACGACGACATTGATCGGGTTTGGGTTGATCTTGCTGGTGGTGATCGGGGGACTGGCGGCGTTCAGATTCAAGCGCGCCTGACTAATGATGAAAATGACTCTCATGATATTTGGCTCTTATCTCCTCGGCTGTTTTACGACCGGGTACTACCTTGTGCGCTTTGCGGCAAGCCAAGACATACGCACTTTCTCCAGCGGGAATGTGGGCAGCCGCAATGTTGGACGATTGCTGGGAATCAAGGGGTTCGTGCTTACCTTGGTGGGCGATGCGGGCAAGGGATTGTTGACGGTATGGGTGGCGCAACAGGCTGCTCCCGAAGCATGGTTTGCGACCGTTGCCTTGCTTGCTGTAACAGCCGGTCATATCTGGCCCGCGCAACTCCGCTTCCGGGGCGGCAAAGGGCTTGCCACGTTTGCGGGAGGCATGATCCTGTTGCAACCTCTTGTGCTAGCGACAGGCTTGATGTTGGGCGCATCGCTCTATCCGCTTTTGAAAGGAATCACAAAGTCCGGAATGATTGCCTTGGGTTGTTCGCCATTCATCATGATGGTGCTGTTCTACCGGGATGTATCTTTTAATGCTGCGGAATTGTTGCTGTATTGTGCCTTGGTTGTCATGGTTCTCTATGCTCATCGCGCCAACATCCGTAAGGACTTTTTCGGAAGCACCCCGTCTGGAGGCTGACCATGTCCACTTCACAATTAACCTTCAAAATTGCCTCTCATCCAGATGAATTTGAGCAGATACACCGGCTCAACTATCGGACCTTTGTGGAGGAAATTCCGCAACACCCACAGAATCCTGAAAAAATACTGATAGACAAATTCCATAGTGAGAACACTTACTGCATATGCCTGGACGGCCAGCGATTGGTGGCCATGCTTGCGATACGCGGCAACAGGCCGTTTTCGCTTGACCAGAAAGTGCCCGATCTGGATCGGTGGCTCCCGCCCTCCCAGCATCTCTGCGAAATCCGGCTGTTGGCGGTGGAGCTAGAGTATCGCGGATCTGCGCTGCTTGTTGGGCTGCTGCATTTCGCTGCGGTTGAATGCATCCGCCGCGGATATACCATGGCGGTAGCGTCCGGGACGCTGCGGCAAACCCGCCTCTATGCGCACTTGGGATTTATTTCTTTTGCCGAGCCGGTAGGAACGGTCGATGCCTGTTACCAGCCCATGTACCTGCCCTTGCATGCAGCAGTATCTTTCTGGGAAAGGATGAAGAAGGAAATACCCGAAGTGCCCGTTAAAGTGAGCTTTCTTCCGGGGCCGGTGGAAATCAGTGCCTCGGTTCGCGATGCATTCAATGCGCCCGCAATCTCCCATCGTTCAGAAGAGTTTCTGCAAATGGTGAACGACACAAAAAGGTTGCTGTGCAACCTGACAGGCGCCCACCACGTGCAACTTTTATTGGGAAGCGGCACGCTTGCAAACGATGCAGTTGCCGCCCAGTTAAAAATGCAGGCAGGGGCGGGATTGATCCTTTCCAACGGTGAATTTGGTGAGCGCCTCATTGACCATGCGCATCGAATGGGGCTGGAATTTGAAGTCATCGGCGAGCCATGGGGCCGTCCGCATGATCTGGTCAGGGTTGAGCGGCGATTGCACAACCAGCCGCAAATAAGCTGGCTCTGGAGCACACATTGTGAAACCTCATGCGGTTTGTTGAACGATGCGCAGAGTTTGCTGGAAATCTGCCGCCGACGTGGAGTCAAGCTTTGCTTGGATTGCATTAGCTCTATCGGGACGGTAGCGGTGAATTTGTCGGAAGTCTTCTTGGCTAGCGGCGTCAGCGGCAAAGGACTGGCATCCTATGCCGGGATAGGGCTGGTTTTTCATAACGACCTCATTGAACCCGACAAACGTATCCCGCGTTACCTTGACCTGGGCTATTACCAAAGCAAGCAGGGTGTACCCTACACACATTCATCAAACCTGATAGCTGCCTTGCAACAGGCGCTATTGGAGTTGAATGTTTCACGGCGATTCGAATCCATCCGCTCCCAACACGAATTATTACGGCAGAAATTATCTGCATACGGCATCCCGATCATGGCCACCGAATATTGCGCCGCGCCTGCGGTCATCAGCCTCCAGCTACCCCGCAACACATCTTCGCGATCATTGGGAGAGAAATTGGAGCGCCGAGGATTTATGCTCAGCTACTGCAGTGAGTACCTGCTGGAGCGAAACATCATCCAGATATGCCTCATGGGAAAATTGACCGAACAACAGTGCCATGATTTGGCCAATAACATCGCGGATATTTGTAGCTAGTCTGGATCATGTTGCGCATAATTCGTCGTCCCGCTCACCGCGATGCTGCTCTTCGTCAGAGGATATAGAGCGGTAGCGGCGGAAAGTGTGCCTATCACGATGGCTAAAGATGTGCCAGTATCGTTGCCTGCTGTCGACTACACGCCACTTGCTACCTGCTTCTTGCTGTATTTCCGCTCCACATACTCATCCACGACGCGGGTGAATTCCTCCGCGATGTTGTCTCCGCGCAGGGTCATGGCTTTTTCGCCGTCGATATAGACAGGTGCCGCCGGACTTTCGCCGGTACCGGGCAGGCTGATGCCAATATTCGCCAGCTTGCTTTCGCCCGGCCCATTCACCACACAGCCCATCACCGCCACGGTCATGTTCTCAACACCCTCATAACTCTCGCGCCATACCGGCATCTGCTCGCGCAGATGCATCTGGATACTTTGCGCCAATTCCTGAAAGAAGCTGCTTGTGGTGCGTCCGCAACCGGGACAAGCGGTCACCATCGGTGAAAATGCGCGCAGGCCCATGGTCTGCAATATTGCCTGACCGACCAGCACCTCCTGGGTGCGATCCCCTCCGGGCTCGGGAGTCAGCGATATACGTATCGTGTCGCCTATGCCTTCCTGTAATAGTACTGAAAGTGCAGCGGTTGAAGCGACGATGCCCTTGGATCCCATACCTGCTTCGGTCAGCCCGAGATGCAGCGCGTAGTCGCATTGCAGTGTCAACGCGCGATACACTGCAATCAGGTCTTGCACTTCGCTGACCTTGCATGACAATACGATACGGTTGCGCGCCATGCCCAGCTGTTCGGCACGCTGCGCACTCTCCAGTGCTGAAGCAATCAACGCGGCGCGGGTCACTTCGCTTGCATCTTTGGGTTGCGCCAGACGCGAATTCTCGTCCATCATGCGCACCACCAGATTCTGGTCCAGACTGCCCCAGTTCACACCTATGCGCACCGGCTTGTCGTAGCGGATCGCAGTTTCTATCATCATCGAAAACGGATCATCTTCCTTGCGAGTACGCCCGACGTTGCCCGGGTTAATCCGGTATTTCGCCAGTGCTTGCGCACAATCAGGGTAATCAGTCAGCAAGCGATGCCCGTTGTAATGAAAGTCACCAACCAGCGGCACTTCACAACCCATGTTGTCCAACTGCGAACGTATGCGCGCCACCTGAGCAGCCGCCTCGGGAGTATTCACCGTGATGCGCACCAGCTCAGACCCGGCTTTGGCCAACTCAAATACCTGCCTGGTAGTTGCGTCGGCATCGGCAGTATCGGTGTTGGTCATCGACTGCACCACGACTGGCGCTCCACCGCCCAGCATTACCTTGCCGACCAGCACCCGTTGCGTCGGGCGGCGCTTGATAATCATCGCGCTCATGCTCACTTCAACGTTACGTGCGCCACTTCGCTGTACTTGTTGATGTATGGGGTTAGGTCTACCGGCTTGCCCTCGCGGTATAAACGTACCGACAAGCCATGGCCGATCAGCATAGAAAACGGAGCACGGCCATTGACGATCAACTCAGAACCGCGCGGATTAACTTGGGAAGAAATAATCTTGCCATCGCGATCCTTGATCTCAGTCCATGACTCCTCACCAAATTCCAAACGCAGTTGGGTGGTTTGTGATGATTTAACCGACTGGATCGCAGATTTCGCAGCCTGAGTCTGTAGTGACGTAGCTACCACCGTCTCTGGTTTAGTCTCTGGTTTAGTCTCTGGTTTAGTCTCTGGTTTAGTCTCTGGTTTAGTCTCTGGTTTAGTCTCTGGTTTAGCCATCAGCCTTTGCCACCATGATTTAGGCTCAGGTTTTGTCTCTGGCTTCGTCTCAGATTTGTCCTCGGCATTGGGTAACTGAGCTTGTGACAGGGCATCAGATTGGGCCGCAGGAGCTGTAACTGTAGCTTGAGGTGTGACAATTGCAGCCTGTGTCTTCATGGCCGAAACTGAAGATTGAGCTTTCACGGCGGAAAAACGTTCCCTTGATGCAGTCGGCCCTGCTGGTGCGGTTGCGCGCGCACCCGGATCTGGCAGCGCCTGAATAATTTGCACTTCTGCGGGCAACGAAACCGGGGTTTCAACCTGAACCACTTGAGCTTGCTTGACAGGTGACTTGAAATTCCACAATGCAAACGCTCCAGTGAGCATGGCCAACAACGCGGCAGCAGTCAACCAGATCAGATTTTGCTTGAGCAATGAATGCGCGTCTGGAAACGGCACGTTAACCAAGACAGGTGCCAACTCCATGGTTGATTCTTTAGACTGTGGCAGAGCGGCCAATAATTTCTGTGCATCCAATTGTAAAATCTTGGCATAACTGCGGATGAAGCCGCGCAAGAACGTCGCCTCCGGCAGCCGTTTAAAATCGTCCGCTTCCAGCGCCTCGATCTGGCGAGGTGCAAACTTTATTTGATTGGCCACATCCGCCACACTCAAACCCAGACGCTCGCGCGCCTCGCGCAATGTCGTTCCCAACGAAGCCACCGGTATCTCAGCAGATATTCTGGCTTGATCTGAGTCGTTTTCGGAAATCAGTTCCATCATTCACCACGCATTAATAATTGAGTTTCGCGCGCATCCGGAAACCGTTTGCGCAGTTGCATGCCATAGCTCGCCTCCGAATTGCGATCACCTATCTTGCGCTCGATACGCACCGCCAACCAGAGTTGCTCTGCAGTCAGATTGTCTGGGTTTTGCGAATAACCAGCAAAATATTTCTTGGCAGCCACATAATCGCCACTGGCAAAGCTCATTTCAGCCAAGGCCAACAATGCCTGCGGCAAACCGGGTTGTGCTGCCAGAGCGCGCTGCAAGAATTCCTCGGCATCTTTAACATTGCCTATTTTTCTGGAGCAAAGTCCGGCATTCAGAAACGCTCGTCCCGGAGTTGGATACAACGGATCCTTCAGTGCCGCCATGAAATGCGGGATGGATTCCTTTTCGCGGCCACGCTGACACAGGAACCAGCCATAATTGTTATGCGTATCCGAATCGCTCCTGTCGAGACTCAGGCTCTTCTTGAAATCTTCCTCGGCCTGATTATCCTCACGCAACGTCATATGCACCAGGCCGCGTACACTGTATGCTTTGGCATAGCTCCTGTCAGACCGCAATGCTTGCTCGATCTCTTCCAGCGCGACTCCATATTGACCCCTCTCAAAGTACAACCCAGCCAATTCGGTATGTACCCTGGCGCTCTTACCTTTGGAGGAATCAGCGGACGGCGTTCCGCAGCCAGCCAGCATGAACAATGCCCCAAAAATCACCCAAGAAGACCACGGTATAATCAATTTACGCATCAATCCACCCTTGCTGTTCATTTAAGCTACCCCAACTGTGGGTTTCATGGTTCGCCTGGTTTTATCCTGCACCTGTCCAGCCAGCTGCCCGCATGCAGCAGCAATGTCATCTCCGCGCGTCTTGCGAGTGGTGGTCACGATGTCCGCCTGCATCAGCACATCGCGGAAACGCTGGATGGCATCCGGGCCTGAGCGCCGATAGCGAGTTTGCGGGAACGGATTGAACGGGATCAGGTTGAACTTGCAGGGCACAT
>Ga0224495_10000630_pt1 | contig 27055 bp, 26 predicted proteins | sample SF_Jul11_sed_USG_FD_168128 | JGI IMG/M metagenome (GOLD analysis project Ga0224495, IMG submission 168128) | Sediment microbial communities from San Francisco Bay, California, United States - SF_Jul11_sed_USGS_4_1 | ecosystem: Environmental > Aquatic > Marine > Sediment | place: USA: California...
TCCGATCTCGATATCGCCTTTACCATAGGTCAGTGGTGTACTGCTTATGTCACCGGTGTCAAGCTTCTTGATCTTGTAGAAGCCTTTCTCCAGTACGTCTTTCGGCGTAAGCTTTTCAAATGGTACTTTTTCTAAGGCGAGCCGTACCGCCTCAACCTGGATCATGCCCTCAAGGACTCCTGCTTCATACATGATGTGGGTAATCCGGTTGTTAGGGCGGTGCTTATCCTGCAGGTCTTTACAGAACTTTATCCCTGGGGTGCCGAGGTCGTCCAGGGGGCGGAAACTACCAGCGCAGACATAACCGTCACCCAGCTTACCCATGGCTTCAGCGAACACGGCCGCATGGCCTGGTAGGGCGGCACCAAAGGTTATCTTGTAGGGCTGATTAAAGGGTCCCATACCCAGCCTGACCATCTCTTTAACCGTCGGCTGTGAACCGGGGTTGATCATACAGCCTAGGGCAAGGTCAACCCCCTTCTCCTTGAGCCAGGTGAGCTGGGTGGTTGGCGGCGAGGTAGGCACCAAAGGCACGTACTGGGTGCCCACAAACTCATAGCCAATCTTCTCGAGATATGCCTTCATCTCAGGGATTTCAATCGACCTGCCCATGGCGTTATCCGCGGTCAGGTAGGCAACCTTCGGCTTCCTTTTCTCCTTCCAACTCGCTTTAAACCAATCTGCGATGGCGGCCAAGGAATCGGTATAGATGGGATAATAGGTGAATACGCTTTGAGGATCCGTAAGGTAGTAGGATCCGGCGGCCATACTCGTGGCTCCCATGTGGTCTTTCCACAATCTGTCTTTGAGTGCCATCGCTATGGGTGATCCCGATATCCTGTAGGCCAAAATCCCCTTGGCCTTGAGCTCTTCATAGATCGGTAGCGCCTTGGCTGGTTTGAGCTCATCATCCCGCCACAGCACCTCCAAGGTGATATCAGCGGGAAATTTGTCTTTTCGCCACGGGGCCAGCATCTTTGTCTCATTGACATATTTTACATAGTCCTGCATGCCACCCAGCACTGCTGCTGAATCCTCGGCAAAGGGCCCGGTGAGCGACTGGGTGCCGCCGACGTATAACACTTTCGCAGCATTTGCACCCGTGGGAACTAGCAATAATGCCACAATCATCACGATCAAAGAACCTACCAAAACCGATTTCATTTTATCCATTTCTCTCCTCCTTTCTTTTTTCTGATCTTCTTGATACCTAGCATGAAGATTCCAAATTAAAGTATGAATAATGTTTGTAGCAGCCGCAACCTTCCGGTTGCACTATTTTTGAAGGCTAAAGCCCCCGCCTACCGGCACGCAGGTGCGGCTACCATTTTATGGTTTGCAATTTTATTTTGGAACCATCCTGCTAGAAATAAAGGCCCTGTTGAATTCCACCACCTCCCTTCTCCCTGTTAGCAATCCCCACTGTTCGCGATAGAAATGATATATATGAACTTCAATTCCTCATTGCAAGGGCCCGGGCAAAGCCCATCCTTATCTAACAGACTTTACTCTAATGCTTCATGCGAGAAAGGCCATAGCCTGAAGTAGGCCTTGATAATCTCCCAGCGGTGATGAAGCCCTCGGGGTTCAAAAATAAGGAAGATGATGATGACCAAACCGTGGGAGATGAGGGCCAATGAAGCGGCCGCCTGGGGAGCAACGGCTGCGGATAGAACCGGACCTGCCATCGTAACCAGCTCATCCAACAGCTTGAGGGCAACGGCGCCAAAAATAGCCCCTGTCGTGCTGCCCATGCCTCCCACGATGAGCATCCCCAGATACCAGACTGAATCCATAAAGGGAAACTGGTCTGTGCTGGCGAAACTAAAGTAGTGAAGGAGCAGTGACCCTGCCACACCGGCATAGACGCAGCCGATAAAGAACGCCTGTAATTTATAGCTCCAGAGACTAATTCCCATGACCTCAGCCGCCAGGTCGTTATCCCGGATGGCGATGAAGGCCCTGCCTGCCCTGGTCCGCACGATGTTTTTGGCCAGGAGCGTAGCAAGGCAGGTGATGACCATCACCAGATAGAAATAGTTAGCTTTGGAGCTCAGCACGATACCCCCTATGGTGGGTGTGGGCACACTTAAGCCATCAGGCCCACCGGTGATGCTGCGGAGTTGGATGATGGTCCAGATGATGATAAAATGTGCAGCGATGGTCGCCATAATGAGGTAAAAGCCCTTGATCTTTAAGGATGGCAGGCCGAAGATGAAGCCCGCTATTCCCGCAGCCAGGGCACCACAGGGCAAGGCTACCCAGAATGGAAACCCAAGCTTGGCACACAAAACGGCCGAAGTATAACCACCGACTGCCATAAAACCCGCATGGCCTATGGAGATTTGGCCGCAATATCCGGTAAGGATGTTCAGGCCGTGGACGCTGACAACGGCAATGCCCATCATGGTCATGATGGTCAGCATCCTATCACTGAAAAAAAGGGGGCAGGCGAAAAGAACGATGAGGAAACCGAACAGGATTCCCCAGTCCCGTCTGGTGCGGAAGGTAGCCATATCCTGCGCATAATTTTCGTTGAAAATCCCAGAGCCTGAACCCATCGATTAGATCCTTTCTATCCTGGTCAGACCAAATAGCCCGTAGGGCCTGAAGATCAGCACGATGATCATCACAATAAATGGGAATACCTTAGCCAGTCCACCGCCAGGCAAAAGGGGATCCAGGTACCCGGCAGCTACGTTCTCCGACATACCCAGTATGATTCCACCCACAATGGCCCCGCCGATGGAATTCACCCCGCCCAAGAGCACGACTGCGAATGCTTTCAGGCCGACTTCAGCGAGTTCCATATTCGCACCGGATACCCCCCCTAAAAGGATGCCGCCGATGACACCGACGACACAGGCAATAACCCATGAGACGGCATAGACGGTGGTTGCTTTGATGCCTACGCTTTGTACTACGGCCAGATCTTCGGCAGTGGCCCTCATCGCCAGTCCAATCTTGCTATAGCGGAAGAGGAGCATGAGCAGCACAACACAAATAACAGACACGATGAGTCCAATCAACGACTCCGACGGTATGGATATGGTGCCTATCTTTAGGGTTATCGTCGGCAGTAATCCATGATAAGCCTTGTATTCGGCGCCCCAGAGCAGGGTCGCCAGCCCTCCTAGTATTGTGGAAAGGGCAATGGTCACCATAATGACCGCAAGGACTGGTTGACCCATCAGAGGACGGATGGTAAAGCGTTCTATTGCCAAGCCCATGATCACTGCCGTGGCTATCGCCATTCCAAGGGCGGCCCATATCGGCAGGCTGAGCGGTACCAAAAAGGTATAGCCGAGATAGCCCCCGATCAAGACAAAGTGTCCTTGGGCAATGTTAAATACCTCGGAACATTTTAGAATGATAACGAAGCCTATAGCGATGAGGGCGTAGATCATACCGAGAGCAAAGCCAGTTACGACTAATTGAAGAAAGAAAGTCATCAGGTAGTCCCTCCCACAGATTTAATAATTAGATTCGTCTTTATTGTTCCCATGCGGCCATCACGGTATATGACCCGGGCTTCGATGGGCACCTCCCTCTTATCCGCATAAATCGCATCGATCAGCTCCCGGTAACGCTCTTCCAAAAAAGCCCTCCTCAGCTTCCTATTTCTTGTTAACTCACCCTCATCGGGGTCAAATTCCTTATGCAGATTGACATATTTTTTTACTCTGCAACCGGCAGACAATGTCCTGTTGATCCGGTCGATTTCTTGCTCCACCAGTTCATGAACCTCCGCCTTCTGGGAAAGCTCGGCGAAGGTCGAATAAGCCACCCTTCTTTGTCCAGCCCATCTGCCGACATTATTATAGTTGATGATGATGATGACCGATGCATAAGCCCCCCCCTTTCCGACGACAACCCAGGCATCCTTAATGTAAGGACTGAACCTCAGCCGGCTCTCAACAGATTGGGGGGCCAGTTTGTCGCCAGTGTCCAGCGCAATGAGATCTTTTACCCTATCCACAAATACAACGTGTCCATCTTCCCTTATGAAACCACTGTCTCCACTATGAAACCACCCGTCTTTCAGCACCTCAGCCGTCTTCTCCGGATCCTTATAGTAACCGACAAAAACCCCAGGCTGCCGATAGAGCAGTTCGCCGTGATCGCTTATTTTTATCTCTGTCCCCTCATGAATAGGACCGACCGTCTCTGGGCGGATGTCATCATTCTTTGCGCCGGTTAAAGCGCCGCCTTCCGTTGTTCCGTACAGGCTTTTAAGGGGAAGATTCAAAGCATGATAGAACCGGAAGGCATCTGGGCTAAGCATCGCCCCGGTGGTATAGCAGATTCTGGCATTTGACAGCCCAAGACTGTCTCTCAGAGGCCGAAATAGGAAGACATCAGCCAAAGCATAAAGTGCTCTCAAGAAAAAGCTGGGTTCTTGCTTTCTATATTTTAGATCAGCCATTTTATAGCCAATGGGCATGAGCAGACGGAAGGCAAACCTCTTCAGAGGATCAGCGGCATGAATCCGCGCCTGAACCATAGCTGCCTGGCCCTCCCATTGCCGAGCACCGTAACATACGATATTTGGCTTTATTTCCTTTATGTCCCTCTGCTGGGTCTCAGGTGCTTCAGCAAAATTCAGGGTGCATGCCGATAACAGATGGCAACCGATTCCAAACCACTGCTCAGTCATCCAAGCTGGTGGCACGTATGGGACCAGGTTATAATTTTCATACCATGGGTCAAGATTCAAGTGATACTCAGCACCTGCCCTCATTGTTCGATAGGTGTGGACGGCGCCCTTGGGGGCATCTCCTATGGTCCCCGAAGTGTAAATGAGGCCGCATACATCATCCGCCTTGCCAATATCCACATTCTGCTCAAACAACCCGGGATGCTCTTCCTCGTATTTTTTCCCTTGTTGCAGAACCTCCCGATATCCCATCAAAATAGGATCATCATAGTGGGCCAATCCCTTATAGTTCCAGTAGATAATCTTCTTAAGCAAGGGAAGCTCATGGTTGATTTGTAGAAACTTGTCAACCTGCTCCTGATCTTGTACGATAGCAAACTTTGCCTCGGAATTCTCAGCAATGTGTCTTATCTCTCGTGGAGTTAAGTCCGAATACAATCCTACTGAAACTCCGTGGTTCGCCTGAGCGGCTAATTCTGCATAATACCATTGTGGGGCGTTATCCCCTATGATCATCACTTTGTCTCCGGGTTCAAACCCGAGGGATAACAGGCCAAGTGCCAGGTATTTAACATTTAGATAGTAGTCCTTCCACGTATAAGGTTGCCATATACCAAAGTATTTATGTCGCATGGCCTTATGGTTATCGCCATATTTTCCATAGTTGAATTTGAGTACCTTGGGCCAAGTATCCCCCTTATCTTTAAAGATTTGTTCCATCTCAGCAGTCATTCCCTCGAACGTAGTCAATAGACTTTCAAGAATTTACGCTTTGCTCTCTGCGCTTTGCGCTATGCCGTTCTTATGCCAGCCACCTCTTTCTTCGGCGGTAGTGTTTAACCTCACGATAGCTCTTTTTGGACCCCATTGTAGAGAGTCCCATGTAGAATTCCTGAACATCTTCATTGTCCCTCAGCTGTTCGGCCGGACCTTCCAGTACAACCCTGCCATTCTCCATCACATACCCATAATCTGCAATTCCGAGGGCAGCCCTCGCATTTTGCTCAACGAGGAGGAGGGCCATGTCTTGCTCAGTATTGATTCTTTCGATAATTTCATAGATCTCTTCCACCAGCAAAGGGGCAAGACCAAGGGAAGGTTCATCCAAAAGCATCAGCTTTGGACGGGCCATGAGTGCTCGCCCTATCACCAACATTTGCTGTTCCCCGCCGGACAGATAGCCGCTCATCTGGCGGCGAAGGCGTTTAATCTGGGGAAAGTACTCAAAGACCATTTCGATGTCCTTCCTCACTCCAGCCCGGTCTTTACGCCGGTAAGCACCTATATATAAATTCTCTTCAACGCTGAGGTGCTCAAGAACCCTCCGACCTTCCATCACCTGGCTGATACCCAAGGCAGCAACCCCTTCGGGGCCATACCGGTCGATCCTCCTACCATCAAAATCAATGCTGCCATCGGTCACTTCTCCCTCTTCCGTTCTTAACATTCCTGACACCGCTTTTAATGTGGTCGTCTTGCCTGCACCGTTCGCCCCAAGCAGGGCAACGATCTTGCCGTCACCAACACCGAGTGACACACCTCGGAGTACCTGAATCACATTCATATACACAACTTCAATATTGTTTACCTGAAGCATGATTCCAGCCTCTTACTTTTCTTTCCCCAGGTAGGCTCTTATCACCTCGGGATTGGTGCTAACCTCCGCAGGGGTACCCTCGGCAATCTTGCGTCCAAAATCAAGGACAATAATCCTATCTGCGATGTCCATGACCACTCCCATATCATGTTCGACAAGAATGATACAACCAATACCGTCCCTGAGAACGGCCGTATCCGGATAGGTGGCTCCCTGCCCTTCGAAAACATCGATGACGAATCGGACAATATCCTCCTTTTCCTCCGCGTTCATTCCTGCCATGGGCTCGTCAAGAAGAAGGACTTTCGGCTCCAGAGCTAATGCTCTTGCAAGCTCAACCCTTTTCCTCATTCCGTAAGGCAGAAGGCCAACCACTTTCTTTCTAATGGGGGCTATTTCCAGGAAGTCAATGATCTCCTCTACCGTCTTGCGGTGCTCAATTTCCTCCTTCATTGCTCCCCCCAAGTAGAGGGCACCGGTGATGAAATTTTGCTTCATGAGCACGTGTCGGGCAGCCATGAGGTTATCCTGAGTGTTTAGCCCCGTGTACAGCTCAATATTCTGAAAAGTTCTTGCAATACCGAGTTTGGCCAGCTTGTCCGGCCGCATTCGGGTAATTCTTTTCCCATCGTAATATATCTCACCTTTCTGAGGCTTGTAGAAACCGTTGATACAGTTGAGGAGTGCAGTCTTGCCAGCGCCGTTCGGTCCGATAATGGCGAGTATCTCTTTATCCCTGATCTCTATGCTCACGTCAGTAAGAGCGCTGACGCCACCAAAGCTAAGGAAGAGCTTATCAATCTTTAATTTAAGCAACCTATCCGTTTCCAAGGATCATGGTCTCCTGCTCAGTGCTATGCTCGCTTCTTTTGAATTAACACACACAGGCTGGCCAATTTTCACACTTTTGGCTTCATTTAGTCAAGCTCTTTTAATAGGACCTTTTCATCCCTTTCCCCTTTTTTCTTCCGTTAGATGTAGCATATAGACGTCGGTGACACCTTCTCAATCCTGTGGTGAAACCCTGGGAGACGGATTCTAAGAAGAAACGAGATTGATCCATCTCTATTTGCGTGACGTAACATTTCTCGGTGAAGCTTGACTTTAAACCCTTTTTTAGCAGATTATAGGAACAGGATAGAATTTAAGAGAAGTTGAGAAATCATCGGGCTGAGCCGTAAGTATTGAGACCGAAGGACGGACGGTTTGACGAAATGATTGGGCGGGCAGAATAGGCACAAGTCACTTTTCTATACTCGGGCAGACCGGATTGAGGCCTCGATGTCAATTTCTCAAGAAGGGAGAGGGACGTGAACATATCTAATATATTGGTTCAAGGAGCAATGTGTTTCCCTGAGAAGAAGGCATTGATCCATGCAAATCGGAGTTATACCTACCAAGAGCTCAATACGATCATTGATCACATAGCCCTTTACCTGAGGAATCTCGGGGTTACAAGGGAGCACAGGGTGGGACTGTACCTTCCTAACATCCCCGAATGGCCCATGTTTTACTACGGAACGGCCAGGTTAGGAGCAGCCTCTGTGTGTATTGCCTCTGCCTACAAGAGGCAAGAAGTGACCCGGCTTGTCAATGATTCCCTCTGCTCCGTGGTCGTCACCTGCGAAGAACTACTTTCCCAACTCCCTGATCAGAAGGAAATACCACATGTTAAGGATGTTATCGTTATTGAGAGAGATCAAACGTTGAGGTCGATCATCGAAGGCAAGCAGGGAAAGGCTATTACGGTGGACCGTGTTGAATGCGAAGGGGATGACGTAACCACACTTCTTTACACGGGAGGTACAACAGGAGTGCCGAAAGGGGCCATGATCACCCATAAAAACCTTCTGTATAGTGCTCAAACGATTTGTTATTATGAAAGGATGGTTCCTGAAGATGTGGGCATATGTTTCATGCCTCTCACCCACGTGTTCGGTCAATGTCACATCATGAACTCTATCTTTTATGGTTGTGGCACGCTCGTTCTTCTCAAGGGGTTCGATATGGATACCGCCTTGGCGTCCGTTTCGGAAAATAAAGTTACCCGTTTTTACGCTGTTCCCACCATATACATACGATTCCTGAACAACCCTGAGAGCAAGAGATATCTGAAAACCCTCAGCTATGTATTTTCCGCAGCCACAAGCATGCCTGAGGAAATTGTGCGGCAATGGCACCAGGAATACCGGCTTGCTATTCACGAGTCCTATGGGATGACAGAATCTGCTTCCATTACGACCTTTAACCATCGGTATCGGCATAAGGTGGGATCCGTGGGCGTTGCAGCCGGGTTATCGGAGATAAGGCTCTTCGATGGCCAGGATAAGGAAGTGGGGCCAGGAGAAACAGGGGAAATTGTCATCCGCTCACCCAACATCATGAAAGGGTATTTCAATCAACCCGAGGAAACAGCCCACGCCCTCCGCAAGGGCTGGTTTCACTCTGGTGATGTGGGCCGGTTTGACGAGGAACGGTATCTTTATATCGTTGACAGAATCAAGGATGTCATCATATCAGGGGGCGAAAATGTCTTCCCCAGAGAAGTGGAAGAGGTGCTGTATTCTCACGATGCAATTAATGAATGCGCAATCGTCGGCTGGCCTCATCCGGAATTTGGTGAGGCGGTCACGGCGTTTGTCACTTTGAAAGAAGGCAAGGTCGGTAACGAGGAAGAAATGATCCGTTTCTGTAAAGAACGGCTGGCCCGCTACAAAGTGCCTAAGAAGATTCATTTCGTAAAAGAATTGCCCAAATCTCCCCAGGGAAAGATACTGAGAAGAGAACTCAAGAAGAAATAAACGATTAGCTATCAGCCAATCAGGGCCCACAGCCGATTGTGGATGGTTGGAAAATTCAGGAGTAGATCGTGCTATAGCCTTTTATCCTTGTCGGTGGCATTGGTATCGCCCAGATCAAAAGTAATGACCAGCCTTAGTGAGTGTAGCTCCACGTATCAGCTTTATCTGATGCGGCGGGGAGGCGTAGGGCGCTCTTGTTTAGGACATCCCGAAGGTGTAGCCTGGGGTATCCCCGGCTATTAAGATATAAACGTCCTCTAGCGATATTACAAAATGTGATATCATTTCGTTCTGTCCCCCTTGACCCCGCCCAAGGGCGGGGCTTGCGGGGCGCGTTCCGGCCAAACCTTGTGGACCTCCGCCGGGGATGGCAAAACTCTGTGCTGCAATGTCTGAGCTAACCTCTAATCAGAGGCTTTCTCTGATCGTAGACCAATCCAATGGAGAAATAGCCTTGTAATTCCATAACCCAGAAGACCACCTACAACGACATCTGTGGGAAAGTGGAGACCTAAGTAGATCCGGGTCCACCCGATGAATCCAGCAGCGATGTAAAAAATAATCCTGTACCGAGGGAACCATGTCGCCAAAAGGGTTGCCATCATGAAGGCATAAACAGCATGACCGCTGGGAAAGCTGGGATCCAGAATTTCTCCCGGACCCTTTGAGAGTTTTGAAGCCATCTCCAAGAAATGGAGAGGTCTTTGCCGTTGAATGAGAAATTTGAGCCCATAAAGGATCCCGGATTGGATACCATAGAGAAGGGCAAGACGTCCTAGGACTCTTCTCTTTTTTGTCAAAATCCAACTAAGAATAATGAAAACGACAACCGCGATATGGCTTCCGAGATAGGTGAGCCATGGAATCACCCAATCCAGCACCGGTGAACTCCACCCTCCATTTGCCCACTCCATGAATTTTAATTCCCAAGTCATCCTTAACCCTCACGTTGGATAATCCCCCTTGATCCCCCTTTAACAAAGGGGGATACTTTTCACTCCCCCTCTTTTGTAAAGAGGGGCTAGGGGAGATTAGAGTGGTAACTTCGGAATAATATCCGCCAGATTTTGACCCGGAATACAGACATTGGCTATCTTTTCAAGATCTTTGCAAGAAGAGTTGAAGGCAACGGAGAATCCTACCATTTGAAACATATCGATATCACCGACACTGTCTCCAATGGCGATCACTTCTTCTGGTTCAACATGAAACCTCTCGAGGATCCTCCTCACCCACTCTGCCTTCTTATCATAGTAGACTTGGATCTTCACCTTTCCAGTCAAAACTCCATTTTCATGGAGAAGATCATTCGAAACCGAATAGTCAAATCCGTATCTTTGATGGACCCAATTGGAAAGAATGGAAAGGCCCGAGGAAACGACTGAAAGTTTCAACCCTTTCTGTTTAAGATAGGCGATCAGTTCGTCGGCTCCGGGATGAAAAGGAACAGTTTTAACAATTTCTAATAATTCCTCCACTCTCATTCCTTTCCACACCTGGGCATCACGCTCACAAAACTCTTCGTATGAAATCTTTCCAGCCAAGAATTGCTTTTGATATTCTTCTGCAAACCCGTACCACTTTCCCAGTCGTATATGAATATACTCCCAGATGGACCGCTCGCGGGTGAGCGTCCCATCGAGATCGAAAACCGCCAATTTAAAGAAATAACTTTTCCCTTTTGGCATCTTTTTTAAAGAAGGACGGGAGGAAGTATTTTTGTTTTTTATAAAACATTTAGGAAAGTTATTCGATAGGCATTTTGAAAATCTCATCTGGAGGGGTCTGCTCGGCTGCCCTGAAGAAAATGACTCCAAGGATCACATCCGACACAGCTCCCGCAAGAATGGCTACAGGCAACAAAAAGACGGTGACGAGGCAAATTCCACTCATGATAGTGGTATAGCAAACTGGTTTTAAGAGACCATAGAGGTTGCCAGAAAGACGCAGAAGCCTTGTCCCAAACATAATGGAGAGAATCCCGAAGGCAATCAATGCTGCCACCGTTAGAACTTCCATAAAGGATTCCATTTTACCTGTTCCAAGGGATAAAAGGCTAAGGACGGCCAGAAAGACATTCCCCCAGATCATCAAAGAAATATAGATATCCACATCGTGGAATTTGAATCGGCCGTTTAGTAATCTTCTGAAGGAAGAGATGACGTATAAGAAAAGGCCTAAGCCAACGACCGTTAATATGGCCTGAGACAGCCTTGGCCCTATCCCTTTGACCGTTTCTAAGAACCAGGACATCGCAAGGGAAGGAATGGCAATGATTGCATTTGTGATGGAGCACCAACCCGCGAGATCCAGTTGTTTTTTTGTAATCGCCATCGCTCCTCCTCAATCCGAATTGATCTTCCCCTCTTCCTCCCCTTTCCTACCGCAGGTGGGTACAGGGCGGGGCTTCCCGGCAACGTGATATCATTTTACATTGTGCCTTACCAATACCACGTTCATCAGGTTGTTTCAACTTTCAACGCCTGATATCTTTTGCCAAGGACAACCTCATTATTTACCCTTAGATTTTTTGTATCGCTTCACCAGATCGTGGTAGGTCTTCACCCCTTGATCAATTCGTTTCCTTTGATCATCCGATAAGGGTTTAACGATTCTTGCAGGATTTCCGGCAACCACTACATTAGAGGGGATATAAAAATTCTCTTTCACTAGGGATCCCGCGGCAATCATAACATGGTCCTCACAAAAAACTCCGGCCATCAGAATCGAACCCATGCCTACCAAAACATGCGATTTTATCGTGCTGTCATGAAGAATGGCCCCGTGGGCAATAATAACATTGCTGCCGATCGAGACCATTCCTTTTTCTCCTACATGAACCACACTATTTTCTTGAATGCTCGTTCCACGACCAATGCTTATTTTCCCGAAATCACCACGCAGTATGGCACCCGCCCCGATAAAACAATCGCCCGCTATTTCGACATCACCGATGATTGCCGCCTGGGGATGAAGATAGGAGGTTTTGGCGATTTTTGGAATTTTTTTTTCAAATTTATAGATTGACATGATGCGGTATCCTTTCTCTGTTGTTTGAAAGAAGTCTATCAGATTAGGATGAAAAATCAACGAGAACCGGTGCTTATTTTCTACAGTGGCAGGAAGAACGAGATCGAATCATCAACAGGATACCTTCGGTAAGCTTCTTTTTTGGCCTATACTTCTCCTCACGCAGGGGGGCATTTCCCTCAAAGCACTTCGGGAAATGTATCAGAGGTCGACTTATAGGGAAAGGTTTGCCTCTGGAAGCCGATTCCGAGTTTGGGGTGAACGAGTTCGCTACCCTGGGAGGTGAAAGGGATAAATACCAAAGTGCTTTCAACACTGGCAATAGCGATCTCATGCAATTTTGGGAAGACATCTTTTTTCTTGGTCAGAAGGTAAGCCAGATGGATTCTTAGGCTTGCAGCAGCGCTTTCTTCAGGAAACGTAACCGGATAAAGTGGCGCATTAGGTAATACGGCCTCTGTCTTTTCAGCCGGCTGAAAGAGGGTCATCTGTTTTGATAAACGGAGAAAAAGACTGGGATGGACCCCAAAGGCAGGGATCCAGAAGTAAACCTCCTGCTCTTCCCATTCTGCGTGGATCTTTTTCGGAAGGTTGGCTACCCGCGCAAGATCGGCATACGATTTCAGCGTGATGCCTTTGACGGCTACCCGCATCCTCCAGAAGGGGAGGTAAACTGAGGAGCCTCGTTTTTCTGGGACGACCTCAAACTTACTGGCCACCAACCTACCCGATGAGGGGTTCCATGCAACCTGACAACTCGCGCAAAAAAGGAGGATGCTTTCTCGCCCTCCTTTAAGTGCGTTTCCGCAGTTGGGGCACAGTGTTGACATAGGCTTGATTTGCCAATGTTCAGGTATCCCCGACGAGGCTTCGTTGAGGACCAAATCTTTTTCTGGCCCGATCACCTTTCCAAGTATCCCATCAACAATTGCCCTGTTACGTAGGAAAACGGGAAAGAAAATCAAGCTTCCAAGTTCGCCGATGAATTCACGATGAAACGGAGGCTGACTCAGAAGGCTCCCTTCGAGCGCTCGAAACTGATTCTGGATCCGCATCACTGCCTCTTGGAGAGACAATTGAGGCTTAATGAACCTTCCCTGGATTTCCCCAGAGGCGAAGCGAAGCTTCAATGCCTGAGGTTTAATTCCTAATGTTACAGGGAGCATCCGGTGAGAAGAAGCAAGAAGGGTTGCATCGAGGATTCGGTGTCGAACGTCAAAAGGGATAACCGAATAAGCAACCCCTTTAAAGCGCCAATAGGGGATAAAAATGAGATCCTCTGATGAGGCTTTGAGTGCGGGAAGACAGTAACAGAATTGGCTAGGAGTCCAGAGATAAAGTTTTACATGGCAATAAGAGCAGGTGAGAAGACGGTCAGTTTCTTCCAGTGAAATGGGGGCTCCGCACTGCGAGCACTGGAGTTCTATCTCCCAGGAAAATCTCTTCATAAGGAACCGATCCTGAATCGCAAACCGCCTGCCTGTCAACCGCGCCAGTGAATGGCATGGAGCATGTGGGGCGTGCCCCCGATCGCCGATGATGCAGGCTGAAGCCCCTGCCTACCGGCAGGCCCTGAACCTAGCATGGTACAGGGCAGGCAGGGACGGCTAGGTTTTGTCTTGGCGCCTCAGGTAGTGATGAAATCATCCAAGTTTTTCACCACAGCCGTTGCAGTACTCGGAGTTAGGGAGGTTCTCAGCCCCACAGTGAGAACACTTCTTCGGAGGGGCTTTGGCCTCAACTGGCTGCCCGCACCTTGGGCAAAATTGGGCTGTGGGAGGAAGGTTCTTGTTGCACTTTGAACATTTGTCAAAGACGAGTAAATGAGAGCCACAGTAAGGACAAAAGACCGCTTGTTTGGGCACAACGTGCTGGCACTGCGGACAGCGGTTTCCTTTGGGCGAGGGTGTTGATGTGGCCCCGCTGTAGAGGTTAGCCAACATTGCAGGCATCATCAAGCCTACGCCCATTCCCATTGCCGCTCCTGCTTCACCCTTTGATTCGGAAGCTTTCTCCAGGGCCATGGCAGCCTTCATCTGGAGGAGGCGATTCAGATCGTCGAACGCATTAAGCCGGCTCTTATCATCGATCGCTTTTTGAACGTCGAGGGGAGGTGTAATCGAGTTGATATAGAGATTGGAAAGCCCAAGCCCGAACCTGCGGAAATCGTCTCCGAGCGTCTTCATTAACTCCCCGGCCAGCTCTTCATATCGACCCGGGAGATTAAAGATGGTATCGAGCTTTCCCCCTAAGAGATCATTAATTCGCGAAACGATCACCTGGCTCAGGTAATCCTCAAGGGCCTCCGTTGTATAGATCCCTTGAGTTCCGACGAGTGTGTTAATGAGCAACACCGGTTGAAGAACTTGGATATTGAAGACTCCGAAGGCACGGAGACGAATCAGCCCGAGTTCCTTGTCACGAAAGGCCACTGGATCTTTCGTCCCCCATTTAAGATTGGGAAAGACTTTCATGTTGACGAAATAGACTTCCGCCCGGAGGGGACTCGTCATTCCCCAGGGAGCACTGAGAACCCGGGTAAGAATTGGAAGATTTGCTGTCTTGAGCGTGTGGCGACCTGCACCAAAGGCGTCATAGGCTTTGCCATTATAGAAAAAAACAGCCGACTGGCTCTCTCGAACGACGAGCTGGGCTCCGTACTTGATGTCTCCCGATCCCCTTTCCGGAATGCGGTGGACGATTTCTCTTCCAGTTTCATCAAACCATTCAATGATCTCAAGAAAAATGATATTGTTGGTTCCCATGGTGGCCTCCTTCGGATTTATACGGGATCTTGAGGGTTAATTTGCAAAAGCCAAGCCAAAATATGGCCATTGAGGTAAAAACCTAATAATTTCATTAAAATTAGTGTATCTGATTCACCCTCTGCCTTCTAAAAGAAGACGAAAGGCCAAGCTGATGGCAGGAAAAACTGGATTCCTCTTTTCCAGGGAATGACAAAAATGGACACCTTAGGTGCAAGCAAGTAAAATCGTTTGAATGTCACTGAGGATAGAATTTAGGTCCCGACTTTTGAAGTTTGTCTTAGAGTTGCAGGAGTGAAAAGAACTTTAAAGCGACCGGACTTCGACCCTAAGAAAACCGGACATCAAAAAATACTTTACTCCGATTGGCTGACCCCAATGCGCTACTCACAACATTCTGCTCCTCCTCACCATTTCGAGGAGGTCATTTTCTCAAAATCCTCCCAGAAATTCGCCTCAGCCTTCTGCCAGTAATCTCCCCACCGGGCTTTAAAGTATTTTTCTAGTTTCTTCATCAAGCGTTTCCACCCGGGTAAATACTCGTATGTCAAAACATCCTCGAGGAAGGGAACGACTTCTCCCAGCTTTTCCTTGGGAAGGTAGGCCCGCGCTTTCATTTCGAAAGAACGTCTTAAGGCCTCGGGGGTAAGGGCATGAGCCGTCAGCATCGCCACACGTAAATTTTTTTTCACAGCCAAGTCCAACAGGTCGAAGCCTCGAACCCCCATGATGTCGAGGATGACCACATCATAGGGTTTGGACTCTAACTTCTTGACCGCTTCCTCATAGGTGGTGGCTTTTTCGAATTTACATTCCGGGGCCGCTCCCAGAATCTCTTCTCCGAGAGTTGACAGGACATCTGGTTCGTCATCTACAGCCAAAACTGTCTTGCCATTTAAAATTGATTTCGCCAATGAACATCCCTCCCTTCGCTACTCGAAATTGGACGTCTCTAATCTTTCATAAAACCATAAAGAAATTATTTGTCAAGATCAAAAAAGAATTTGTCGAAAATTACACCCATGGATGGGAACCATTCGTCAAGAGGGTGAATGAGTACCCCCTCGACAAGGTTGAAGAGATTACCTGGGTCCCCAAAGAGAAGATCAGGGAGGCAGCACGGCTCTTTGCCGTCGCCTGCATCTTGTCTTCCCGGGCAACGCGGGCTCGGAATGACGTGCGTAGGTCATCTGTGGGACTGGAGACTATGTGATCTGACCTCGGCTCTTTCTGGCCCAAGCTTCGTATTTCGCCGAGATTTCAAGGTATTGTTCCTGTGTTACGATCGGCCTGTTAATCTCTTCCAAAAGGGTTGGCTCTACTTTCCCATGGAGGGCAATCATTTTCCCCGCCCGTTGAATCTTATCAAGGCAAGGTTCGAGAAGTTGCGGCGCCATCTGTAGAGAAATTGAGCCGGGTACGCAGATTTCCCCGATCGATTCGCAACCAAAGTTCGCTGCCTGGGCCCTGAACGTCATGATCAGGGGCAGGAAACTCTCCGTCTCTGGAAATCCCGACGTTGAGACGAGGAAGAATTTTGAAGGCAAGGTCCAACGATAGGGGTGCCTCACCCGGTTTGCAGGGTCGACCCGCAAAAATGGATCCATACCGCAGATGCAGCGGTCCATTACGGTTTTCATCTGCGCGCTCATATTGTCTGTATACACCGGCGTCCCCATAACAAAGAGATCCGACTCTCTCAGGAACGGATAGAGCTGGTCCATGTCATCCCGTTGAGCACATTGACCTGGTGTTTTATGCATACACGTAAGGCACGCCCGGCAGTATGAGATATTCATTTCCTTGAGCTGGATATCTCTTACGGTAGCCCCTCCCTCCGAGAGCCCCTTCAGAAGCGAATCCAGCAATCTCCACGTTACCCCCTTTTTCCCTCTCGCGCTTCCATTCAATGCAATAACCTTCATGGTTCCCCCTCTGGACGAAATGCTTATTTCTCCCCTCTATAGGCCTGGTTTAAAACAATTCCTTTAAGGCGCGGGCGGCTACGTAAACACTCCCCACTCCGCTGATATATTGGGCCACCCTGATTGTTTCTACGATCTCCTCTCTGGTAGCACCTGCCTTCATGGCCTGCTCGGCCAAGGCTCTTGTCCCGTCAACCGTTCCGTGGGCTGCATCCAGGGCCACTGCAATGAGGAATTTAATCTTCCTAGGTAAAGCCCCGTCAGCCAACGCAAAGGCGTTGGTGTCTCCAACATGTTTTAGAAGTTCTGGATCGATCTTCTCAAAGATCTTCAATGGATGTTCGGCCATTTGATTCCCTCCTATTTAAGTGACCAAAGTTCAGGTTCAGGCTCTCTCAACCCTAACTCTTAGCCTCAAACTCTCTCATTTCGTATCCCGTCTGAAGGGTTTAGCGAGAATCTCGAGAACCCGAAAGTCGAAAAAATTGTTAAAGTGAGAGGGCCACACAACGATGGCACAATCCGCCCCCCTTCCTTTTTGTGTTGAGGTTCCTCCAACTGCTATGGTTTTATCAATGGGTATGGCCCCGCTATCGGCAGCCATAATGGCACATTCAATCGCCACCTTCATTCCAACACCCAGAAGAGATCTCAGGGCTTCTGCAAGAACCTCCGTATGAGAGGCTCCAGAAAACTTACTGCTGATGGATCGTTCAAGGCCAGAAAGAATATGGCTTTGTTTCACCACTTTGCAACCCATGGACTCTAACTCTTTCAAAATGTTCAGATCAAAGTTCCAGACGCCGGGTGTAGAGTAGCCCGGATGGGTACTCACGATGACCAGGTTTGTCTCACGGGCCAACTCCTTGGCGAACTTAAGACCAGTGGCTCCACTGGAGCTTGCCACAACAACACTCCGAATATCCCCCTCCTTCAATCGTTTGTGAACAATCTCGATAACCTTATCCGTATTATCAATTCCTGGCTGATTAAAATAGAAGATCGACCGATTCGACCCTTCCATATGCTCCCTCCCAAAAGATTTATTTCATATATTGCAAAAAGGCGCAACATTGCAGTAATAAAATATCCTCGCAGTCAGGTTCTGCCATATCTCTCAAAAGAACTCTGGGTAGGGGAGGTTTTAGCCTCCTCTTTGGGCGACTGAAGTCGCCCCTACCCACTAATGAAAACGAATGACTACGTGATAACAGCATTCCTTACCAAGAACCTTCATGCATTTACCCAAGGCCGGGGTCAGTTCATGCTGCAGCCCTTGGGCATCGATCCAGCCTTGAAGCCTTGAAAAAATCCCACATTCATACTGATCTTTTATGCCAGCCCTAACAATATTTTCGTGGGCGAAACATCTTTTTAGATGCATTTTATACGACCGATGATCAAGGATTTTTATGTCATAGTCGATTAAATCAGGACCAAACATCGAAAGAGCTGCTTTCTTAAGGTTCAGGTATTCTTCCATATTTCTTGATGGTGGCAAATTTAAAGCTTTCATGAATCGTTTCATCTCCACCCGGCCCAATTCCCTGGCTACCATCTGATTCAATCGATTCGCAGCCGCGATGCCAAAATGCTCCGCTACAGCCATATACCATCGGGCATCGTGGGACATCCAGCCTTTAATCAAAAGATCTTTCTGTGAATCAAAGGATAAATTATTCAACATGGGGTTTCTCCTCATTCGTTCGCAGAGAAGAGGTTGAAGGTCTTTTCTGTCAATTAAGCCTTGCGCACCCGACAGGGGATGTACCGATGCATTGGTGTGGCCGCTAGACGGTCTCTGTGTTTTGCCGGCGCGAGCCGGTTTACGTTGGCTCCATATGCTTTCCCGAGATGCACCAGACCAAAGCCGTGGGGGATAACAACCTGGCCGCGGTGAGAACTATCCGTGACCTCAGCTTCGACCTTGGTAGATCCTGCTTCGGTTTCGATGACCACCTCTTCGCCATCCGAAATGCCAAGCTCTTTGGCGTCATCGGGGTGTATCCGCAGGGTGCAGGGGCGCCTCCCCTCATTCCAGGCCGGGTCACGCATGATCGTATTGGCCACCATTTCCATGTGGTTTCCAGCCATAAGAATCATGGGATACTCCTTGTTCACAAGCTGGGCCTCCTCGGCCGCAGGTGTTACTTCCTTAACCCATGACTCCATCTCCGGAAAATGGATATGGATTTTCTTGTCGGGAGTTTTCAGGAGAGAAAAATTGTTCTCCGTGTCCACCACTCCAATTTTGACGCCTCCAGGCGTGTCGAGAATCTTTCTGAATATTTCTTCACCCGTCATCGGCCCCACCTGGTAACCTGCGCGGGTCACCTCTTCGGGGTGCATCATCGGGAACCGCATCAGTAATCCCCAGAGCGCCGCGAGATTCTTAGACCCTAATTCCTCCCCTAGAGTCTTTGCTAAAATGAAGGGCAACCATGGTTCGACATTCCGGTTATTGCGGATATATTCCATGAGCGCGGCACCATAGCTTAACCGGTTCCGAGCTAGTTCCCTGAGCTTGGCCGGGTAATTCGGAATCATTCCCAACCTTTCAGCCAGCTCCACATAGATATTAGCCTCTTCTACCTGCTCCCCATCTGCCTGCAAGACGGGACGGCGCATATCGAAGTAATAGTCCGGGTAATTCCACTGGAAGAATGTGCCATCCCACTTCTCAAAGCCTGACTTGGCCGGCAGAACGTAGTGAGAAAGAACTGCCGTCTCGCTCGTTGCAACTTCTATCGTCACCAGCAAGTCCAGTTTTGCGAAGGCCTTTTCATACGCGCTCGTGTCAGCGTAAGAACGCAGAGGATTTGACCCGCTGACGATCAGGGCACGGATGCGTTGGGGGTGGTCATTATCGATCTCTTCAGGCATCACGTTGGGGGGAAAGACCCCCATGATCAAGGGAATATGAGTCATCACTGTCTTCCATGTTCCCGGGGTTTCCTCGGGTGTATGAGTCCCCATCGGCATGAGGTGGCCCAAAAAGACGTTGCCTCCTGAAACTCCTATGCGCCCTGCCAACGCAAGCAGGATCAACTCCAGATAAGAACTGAGAGTGCTGTGCCTCCCCATTAAAATGCCCAGATCGCTGCGCATTGCCGTCTTTCGGGTAGCGAATAGCCGGGTGAATTCCTGGACAGCACCGGCATCCAATCCACAAACGCGGCAGTTATTCTCCACATCTACATCATCAAACCAGCTTCGAATAGCTTCAAAGCCGTTGACTCTGGTGGCCAGATAATCTTCGGCTACGAGCCCTCCGGTTAACAAAATCTTGATCATGGCTTTAAACAGCAAGGCATCCGTTCCAGGTCTGAGCCGTAGATGAATGTCAGCGAGTTTGGCCGTCTCCGTTACTCTCGGGTCGACGACGGCCATCAAAAAACCGGGATCTTTTTTCTTGTTTCGAAGCACCACCGGGGCATTGGGCATATCGTGGCTCACCATGGGATTGGCTCCCCAGAAAACAAGAAAATCCGATCCCTGCGTGTCCGGGAAGGAATGCATATACTGGCGGCCAAACGCCTTACCATTCACCCAGAAAAACCCGGTGAGCTCCTGGGCCAGAGGACTATAATGATTTCTTGACCCCAATCCATTCAGAAACCGCAATCCGAAGGCGGTTTCAAAATGGCAACCCTGGCCACCTCCTCCCATGTAAGCAACGGAGCGGGGCCCGTGGGTTTGGACGATTTCCTTCAGTTTGGCCGCTATTTCATCCAAGACCTGATTCCAGGAAACGCGTTCAAAACGACTCCCAACTCTTTTGAGAGGAAACTTCAGCCTTTCTGGGTTATTCTGAAAGTACGCGACGCTTGCGCCCTTCCTGCAAATATACCCCTGCGAACGGGGATTATCCTTGTCACTTCTCACCTTCATGATCTCACTGCCTTTTGTGATCACCTCCAGGCCGCAGTTTTGGCTACACAACACACAAGAAGTTTTCTCCCATTCGCTCATACATCCTCCGTTTCACAAGACCTATTTATTTGCCGAGTTTATCGCGGTCTTCCACACTGAGTTCCATGGCGATATGGCCCCAGCCACCACATTGCACTCCAACATCAAAGCAACCTGCCCTTCTGAATCGCATCTCGTTAGGATTGATACCTGCATAGAATAGCTCGTTTGACGCAAAAATGAGTTGGGTAACCGAATTCAAGGCGTAGATGCAAATTCTCTTTGGACCAAGATTCGTTAGAAGGTTACCGGCTCCGTCAAAATAGAATTTGTCCCCAACCTTATGCTGACTGTTACACCCCTTGGATTCCACCACTTTTATGACGATGGTCTTATTCATAAGACCGGGGGATTTGGTGAGAACATCTTCGTTCCTCGGATTCTCTCTAAAGGTTTTCATCTCTCCATCATTGTAACCCAGATGCCGTTGAAAAGTATTCCATGTTTTTTCATCAAGTTTCATGTTTTTACCTCCCTAAAGTAAAGTTATTAAGACTTTCATAAACAATAGGATTCATATAAACGGGCAGACAGAGACACATTTAATACATTGATACATAGAGTGGTCATCTACAGCCGTGAGATGGTTTAACATCTGGATATCCTCAGTGTTGGTTTGCCCTTTCTTCATGAAGTATGTGAACATGGGACTTCTGCTCGAATATTTGGTGCAAGCAACCCTATCCACCTTCCCGCTTTTATCAATAGCCTTCACTGGACATTCTTCCTGGCAAGTGAAGCAATCTTCAGGACATCCTTTCTCATCTTTTTCAGGCCATGCCATTGTTGGTAATGATGCCGTCGCGACGATCCCTCCCAGCAACAACCTTGGTCCGTATTTGGAATTGAAAAGCAATCCGTTCTTCCCTATCTTTCCAATACCAACCTCTTCAGCCATTTTAACCAAGCCCATATAGCCCCAGAAATCCGCCTTTCCTTTAATGTCGTAAGGAAAACAACCATAGATCGGCACAGCCAAATCTCCTTTCTCTTCTATAATATTGCAGACTTGATTCAAGATCACGTCTATGTTCCGGTAGTAAATATTTGCAGCTCTCCAATACATCCATTCTGATCTATCCTTACATCGAAATATTCCTTTTGGGACAGGCATTCCCAGACAGAGGATACTTCTCGCTTGAGGGAGCGTGTCAGAAGGTCGGTAGCCCCGAGGCTCATTTTGAAGAGATTTTGCTGTGCTTATGCCAAATACGGGAATATTGTTTTGAAGGATAAACTTTTTTATTTCTTCGATGCTTTGATTCATTAGAAATTCTCCTTGGATGTTTATGAAAATTTTTCAAAAACTCCAATCAATACCTTCTTGAAAGCTTCGACCTCCTTCCCAGAGTATCCTTCTTTTATCTGTTCATTCAACTTCTTAATGATCGGCAAGGCCCTCTTAGCTACGGCATCTCCTTTCTTAGTGAGATGAATTAAGTAGACGCGCCGGTCATTCGGGTCATCCGAGCGTTTCACACAGCCCGATTTCTCTAGTCTGTCGATCAGGCCCGTGACCGTTGGATTCTCTAGCATCAACCCCTGACTCAACTCAGTGAGACTTGCCCCATCCTTTTTCTGAAGCAAGAAAAGCACCATCGCTTGAATAGGAGTCACCTCCAGGTGGGCATTAGAAAAAGCTTTTTGAAGGTTCAGGATGAGTTTTTGATAGACTTTGGAAATTAAAAAGATAAGCCGATCTTCAACGACCATATGCGAAACTCCTGTAAACTCAAGAGATCCGGATCTTGAGCAACTGTTTATATAGCATAGAAAATATTAGCATGCTAAATTATTTTGTCAAGAAAAAAAATGAAGGCATAAGAAAGGAAGTGGCTGAGAGGATACCGGTCACTCTTTTAGCGTGAACCTCCACTTGCAAAACAAATCTTTGGGATGGGGATCGGGTGGGGCAAATAAGCACTCGACATCGATACGCTCGTCGATCTCATGAGCAAAGTTCTCAAATTCCCCCCGGTGCATCTCTTTACAGACAAACTCCTCCAATCCTCGTTTAATGCGGGCCTCTTGAGTCGCGCAATTGGGGACCGTAATGATCGCCTCATTCTCTTTTTCTTCAATTTCGTACCCTATCAGGATGGCCCATGGAAAATATCTGAGGGCTTTGATAAACCCCTGGACCCCCTTCTCCTTTATGTCAAACCGATTTATCAGGTCCTTCGCAGCCATCGAGGAGACACGTCCCCAGACCTGCTCGTTGAGCCTTTCGGCAGTGGGCTGATCGAACTTCTCCCCCACAAACAGAAACCAAAAGGCATCGATCACCCGGTAATGCCAGAGTAAAAATTGGAGATAACTTTTAAGCTCTGAAGATTCCATCTTCTCAAAAACTCTAAGGTCCATGTTTTTCTCCTATCTTACGATCGAATAAAACGAATGATATCGAATGAACCGAATAATAAAATAATATATTAAATGTCAGCCTTCTGCCGTCTGCATACTGCTTACTGGTCGTGGCGAGAGTCTCTCAATCCGTTCGACCAGAGGAGGATGGGAATAATAAAACCATGCATAGAGAGGATGGGGGATCAAATTGGCCAGGTTGTCTGAGGCCAATCGCTTGAGGGCGTTTTGCATCGGTTCTCCTGTTTTCGTCAACTCCAAGACGAAATCGTCTGCTTCGCGCTCAAACCTTCTGGAAATGGCTGACTCCAGCGGTTGAGCAAAGTAGCCAACGGGGCTAAGAAGGGCGCCGATCAGAAATATTCCAACATAAACAGTCGGCTCCTCAAACCCAAAAGTCTGATAAAGCAACTGCCATCTCAATAATTTGCTTACGACATAAAAGACGGCAAGAGACAGAACCTCAAGAAAGATGATCTGCTTGAGCACATGTCTTTTCTTCCAGTGGCCTACTTCATGGGCTAAGACAGAAATGATTTCTTCTTCGGGATGAGATTCCAATAACGTATCGAACAGGACAATCCGTTTTGTCTTCCCAAAGCCTGTGAAATAGGCATTGGTATGTTTGCTGCGCTTTCCTGCATCCATCTTGAGGACGGCTTTGACCCGGAGTCCTACCTTTCCCATCAAATTTCTGATGCGCTCCACCAATCCTAAATTCTGGATCGGCTCAAATTTGTTAAATAGAGGAGCAATGACCACTGGGTAGAGCCATAGCATCATCAGTTCAAACCCGCCGACCAGCATCCATGCCCATACCCACCAGGCCTTTCCACCATGGATCACCAAGGTTAGCAAGAGCCAGAGGAGCAGACCTCCTAAGAAGAAAAGAATAGCCATACTTTTTAAAAAGTCTAATATCCACATCCGCAGGGTCATTCGATTAAAACCATATCGCTCTTCGATGACAAAGGTATCGTAAAGACCGAAGGGGATGCGAGAGAAGTTTGCCAGAATTGAGAGGATAGCAAAAAAGATCAAGCCTTCAACAATCATTCCAATCCCCCGAGATCGGATGGTCTTCGTGAGCCACGGCAGGAACCCGGAGAGCAAGACAATCAGGTAGAGCCCCTGGTGAATCAAAGAGGCCCCCATGTGAAAATGATCGGAATCGATGGTGTAGGCTGAAATTTTTTTGAGCGTTTCCTGATTCACTGTTTCTTGAAAAACGGCCGGAACAGTGGTTCCGTATTGGCGGAGATGGGCGAGGTTGAGCCGGTGGAGATAAAATTGAATTCCGGACCGCAATAAGAAAAGGGCAAGAAAGACTAGAAGTAAGAAATTGAACTGAATCATCTTCCCACCCTTTTGCGCCTACGCCTAACTACCTTTTTCTCCTTTACTTCAGGACCCTTTTCCTCGAGGAGCTTTTTCACAGCACGGCGGCCGAGTTTCCGGAGCGCCACGAGAATGCCCTTCTTTTTTCCTCTGGGCTCGAAGATCCCCTGTTCCCACTGATAGATCGCACCGACCGTGACTCCAGCGAGGGTGGCCATTTCTTTCTGAGTGATGCCTAATCGTTTACGAAGGCTACGGATCAATCGAGCAGAGAAACGGGATTTTTTCACCTCGTCCGGTGGGGTCTCCAATGCAATCTTACCCTTTCGCAGCTCTTTCTGCTGTTGGGTTACCAGTTTTTCAAGAGTTGAGACCGACTTACGAAGCTGAGAGACTATACCCTTCAACGTCCTGACATCCCTGCTTAATGGAAAAGACACTTTTCTTGTCTCTCTTTTCGCCAAACGTACAATTTCCGACTTGATGATTCCTTCTAATTTACCCATCTTTCCCCCCTCCTTTCCATGGACTCGCAAAGGGCAAAGGGTTATGGGCATAGGGAAAACTTCTCTGAAACGTAAAGAAAACCTCTATGCTCTATGCTCTATGCCCTATGCTTACTCAAATATTTTCCCTGGATTCATAATACCCTTTGGATCTAAGAGTTCCTTAATCTGCTTCATCAGCTTGAGGCTTTCACCGTGTTCTCTTTTCATAAATTTCTTTTTCCCAATGCCAATGCCATGTTCGCCGGTCGCTGTTCCGCCCTTCTCCAGAGCAAAACTGACAATCTCTTCCCCTGCCTCCTCAACCTTCCACCGCTCCTTCTCATCTCCGGTGATTCCCAGGATTTCCATATGGAGATTTCCACTTCCGGCATGGCCAAACGCATACCCTTTCAATCCCCTCTTCTCCAAAACCTTCTGACCCCATTCGACCATCTCGGAATATTTTGAAATAGGGACGGCCGTATCGATCACTAAGGACGAAGTACCGGGATTGTTTGCCTTGATCGCATCGTGAACCTCATGCCGGGCCTCCCAGAGACGGTTTCGTTCTTCCCTTCCAATGCCTGCGTTAAACCGGAGCGAGTGATGATCGGCACAGATTTCTTTCACCCCCTCTAAATCCTCTTTCAAGGCCACGGAGCTCGTTCCGTGAAATTCAATGAATAGGGTGGGCTTTTCCTCCAAAGAGACCTTCTTATACCGGTTGACCACTTGAACGGTCGGGATATCGAGGAGTTCCAGGGCCGTCGGTGAGAGTCCAGAACGCATGATCGTAGAGACGGTATCCGTGGCTTCACGAACGGTGTTGAATTGAACCACGGCAGCCATGAACTCTGCTGGAAGTCCCATCAATCGAAGCGTGACCTCTGTGACGACACCCAGCGTCCCCTCCGATCCAACAAGGAGGCGGCAGAGATCATAGCCTGACGAACTCTTCACGGCATTCGTTCCAAGGTGGATGATCTCTCCCGAAGGAAGGACGACGACCATATTGAGCACAAAATCTTTGGTGGAACCGTACTTGATCGTCCGAATCCCACTGGCATTATTCCCCACCATCCCTCCGATGGTGGCCGATGCACCAGGATCCGGAGGGAAAAAGAGGCCATATCGAGAGAGGTACTGATTCAAGTCCTTGTCCATAACGCCTGCTTCAACGCGAACCTGGAGATCTTCTGCTCTCAGTTCCAGGATGTGGTTCATCTGTTGAAGGTTTAAAAGAATTCCTCCTTCGACTGGAATAGGGTTCCCCTCGACGCTTGTTCCTGCCCCCCAGGGAGTGACAGGGATCCGTTTCCTAGTAGCCAATTTAAGAATTCGGCTGATCTCCTCTGCGCTGAGGGGCCAGACCACCACATCCGGCCTTCGCTTATGATGAAAAGATTCATCCTTTCCATGGAGATCGAGAACCGATTCACCCGTGGACATCCTTTCCGGACCCACGATCTCCCGGAGAAGACTCAATTCCCTCTCCGTAACCTTCCCGTATCTCACCGGTGCTTCCTTAGCCCCTTAAGGCCCGCTCCATTCTGGAGGCCAGCTCCCTTGACTTTTCAATCTTTTTTCCTATATGGATCAGCCATTGTCGATCCATCTTCATCTTTCTCTGAAGGGACGAACTATCCTCTCTTATTCTTTTCTCTGAAGGTGTCCCGATGGACTGGAGTTGAGCCAATATTCTTTCGGGTCTCTGAATCTTCCTCACATCGCTTTCGGTGACCCGAAGATCAATCTTCATCTCCTGAAGGGCTTGCTTCAAACCTGGGTAAGAAACTTCTCCCTTTCCTTGCTGCTCAGAATACTTAACCGCCTTCTCCATGACCAGTTTGGCCTTCCGCAAAGGTAGCGATCGGTGACTAACCAACCATTCCATCAGTGCCGTTGCGCCGGCAAATTCTTCCCGGGCCTGCTTCAACATCTGAGCCTTGTTGACTTGAAGAAGCCGGATCACATCGGCCATCACGGATAGGGCGGGTTTCGATTCTTCAATCAGATCCATAATCCAATACTTTGTCCATTGAGTATCCCGATTATACCCCATGAACAGGGCTTTGCCGGCTGAGAGGAGGCTGATCACGACCCCATGGACAAAAGAGG
>Ga0224495_10000631_pt1 | contig 27032 bp, 20 predicted proteins | sample SF_Jul11_sed_USG_FD_168128 | JGI IMG/M metagenome (GOLD analysis project Ga0224495, IMG submission 168128) | Sediment microbial communities from San Francisco Bay, California, United States - SF_Jul11_sed_USGS_4_1 | ecosystem: Environmental > Aquatic > Marine > Sediment | place: USA: California...
GGCCGCTCTCTTTCCACTGTCCAATCAATTTTACCCATTTTTCTTGTGCTGAAATATTTTCGTTTGTTTCCATGCGCGAAATTTAGCACGGAAATTGACGCTTACATTTATCCGATTACAAGGTCGTAGATAACTCCGCAAAACGACAACAAGGATATTGGCGGAAGAATGATGATTGAATTCATCCACAGACACGTCAACGGCACACCGCGCGCAGCGCGTGATTACGTGGGGTTGGAAAATATCGCCAGACTGGGATTATTTTATTAACATTATGCAGCCTGCATTACGGCTTGTCCGGAAGATAATGTAGCACAATCGTATCTGGATCGCTGTAAAATGGAACAAGAATTCAAAGATTTTTTATGAAAAATATTCTCTAAAATTTGAATTTTTTCAACATAACACAGGGATCGTTTTTGAAACATACATATTGTTTTTAATATAAAACCTCCATGGCAATTCTTTTCCCTGTGAAATGCCGATGCGCGTTGTAATTACAATATCTTGCTCTGCAATGCTTGGAGCATCAGATATAAAAATATCCTTCCCCTCCAGAAAATATCCATTTTGTTGTTTTGTAATATCAAAGGCCTGACAGAGTTTTGCCGGACCATTGCATAAATTTTTACATTCTATTTTATTTCCGCGAAGTTTTTGCATCATCTCGATTCCTTCCAGAGGTTCAAGAGAGCGAATGAGTACCGCTGCAGCAATTCCTTCCGGCTCGGCAACAATATTCATACAGTAATGCATTCCGTAAGTAAAGTAAACATATAAATGTCCCGGAGGTTCAAACATGACGGCATTGCGCCGAGTTTTGCCGTTGTGCGCATGACAAGAGGGATCTCCTTGCTGGTGATAGGCTTCTGTTTCCACGATTTTACCCGCCAGAATTTGCCCGTCAAGTTTGCGAATGAAAATTTTACCGAGGAGGTTTTTTGCAAGGGAGATCGTATCTTGTTTGTAAAATGATTCGGCCAGTTTCAGCATAGGCGTTCAATGAATAACCGTTTCCCTTTGGATTTATTTAATATTTATAAACCTTCGCATATAAATATTTAATAATATCCCGACGGCAATACATGAAAAGACCATATTGGAGCCTCCGTAGCTTACAAAAATAAGAGGAACGCCTGTTACCGGTAGCAGCCCCATGGCAATTCCTGTGTTAAACACAACATGCAAAAAAAACATCGTATTGATTCCAGCCGCAAGCAGCATACCAAATTGATCCTTGGACTTCCAGGTTATGGAGACTCCCCGTAATATCAGTCCAAACAAAAGGATCAATATTGTAGTGTTTCCAATGATGCCAAATTGTTCTCCTATAACCGAAAAAATAAAGTCATTATACCATTCCGGTAAAAAAGAAATTTCCCCTTTGGTCATATCTCCATTTCCGAAGCCCTTTCCAAAAACCTTGCCCGAACCAATAGTTATAATAGAATGCCTCAACTGATATCCGGCGCCTTTTGGAAACTTGTCTGGATTGGCAAAGGACACTATCCTGATCACCTGATGCGGTTTAAAACTCACCGTTTTTTTCATTACAAATGATGCAGCAAAAGCTAAACCCAAAATTAATGTAACGGTACCGACATTTTTTAGAATATCTATTTTATAATAGTAAAAATACAGGAACATAGTAATGCCGTATGTTATAAAACAAGTTGCAACAACTGCAATAATCGCTTTGTCATTGGCCAGAAAATCTCGCAAATAATGCTTCTCCTGTGCAAAAATAAATTGAGCGGTCTTTTTAAACATTTCAATGTTTTCCGGAATCAACAGGGTTGCCTTTGCCCAGCCCAAAACCTCTGGCTTGATGCCTGCAAAGTCGCCGGGTTTGTCAACGTAGCGCCATGATTCAAATCCGAGTATATGTACGGCATCTGAAAGCTTGTAGTTGTCGGGTCTCAGCGCCTGTACAATATCGTCTATAATAATGTATTTGTGATATTCCAGATACATGGGGGCGAACAGGCACAAAAAGCCAACGGCGACAAAACCAAGCAAAATGCTCACGTTGGCTCCGGCAAGAAAAAGCATTACAAACAAAATTGGCAAAAGCAATACCGCATAACTGAGATCCGGTTGAACGGCAATAAGTATCTGTGGAATAAAAGTCATCACAAAAGGAACGAGCAATTCATTAATGTTGGCAATCCTTTTTTCCCTCACGGAAAGATATTTTGCGAGGGCAATAACAAGAGCCAGTTTCATAAATTCCGCCGGTTGAAATCCGATGCCTCCGAGACGGAGCCATGATTTTGCTCCTTTGGTTTCAGTACCAGCCAGTAACGTAATGATTAAAAGAAGAATTCCTGCCCCATACAAAATCGCTGCATAGGTTCCAAGGTTTTGATAGTTAAAAAATGCAAAAACAATCATCAAGATCAGACCAAGAAATAACCATACGAGCTGTTTTTTGGCCAGCGATTGACCATATTCGCTGCCACCGTAAAGCGCCATTACTCCGATAAAAGAAGTCGTAAGGCAGAAAAATATTATTGCCCAGTCTATTTTTATGGTTTTCATTATTCCAGTTTGTTTCCCGTTTGAAGTCGTCTGGTCCAGGCATTGAAAATATCATAGGCAACCGGAGCCGCGCCGCTGGCGCCGGTAACTCCATGTTCTACAATTACGCCTACTACAATTGTTTTTTCCAGGTCGCCCTGAAAAGGACCATAACCAATAAACCATGCGTGCTGCGTATTATTTTGAAATCTTTCGGATCGGGTTTGAACAGTACCTGTTTTTCCCGCAATCGGGAGCAAATTCTCTTTATTGAAAATGGCGCTGGCCGTACCATTGGTTACCACCTGCCTCAAGCCGGTGCGAATTGTGTTTAAGGTCGTGCTCGAAATAGGTAATTCATATAAAACCTGTTTCTTGATATCTTCCTTGACTTCATCATTTTCCGCGTAAAGAATTTCTTTAACCAGGTGTGGTTTATAGACAACGCCGCCTGTGGCTATTGCCGAAAAAAAATCTATCATCCCTAATAATGTAGTTTCAATAAACCCCTGACCGATGCTCAGGTTTACAGTATCCCCGTCAAACCATCGCTGCTTGGATTGTTTTTCCTTCCATTCAGGCGTTGGAATAAACCCGGCAATCTCCCCTGGCAGGTCAATGCCGGTTGGTCGATCCAGTAAAAAGTATTTTGCATATCGGATAATGGGTTGCGCCCCGATTTTTTGTCCTAATTTATAAAAGTAAACCGAACAGCTGTTGGCCAAAGCCGTGACAATATTCATTTCTCCGTGGGCAGTCCAGCAGTGAAATGTTGAATCGGGTAGATTCTGATAACTGCTTTTAATGGTAAAAGAACCCGGGCAAAAGTATGTTTCATGCATTAATACCTGTTTTTCTTCCATCGCAGCAAGGGCAACGAGCGGTTTAAATGTTGAAGCAGGTGAATACTTGGTCGTGATGGATCGATTAATTTCAGCAAATTGATTTTTCATGTATTCGAGATGCTGATTGCGCAATTCCGTATTGCTTGAAATCAGGATATTCGGATTATAGTCTGGTTTGCTGACCATGGCAAGAACTTCGCCGGAAGATGGTTTTATGACAACGATAGAGCCCTGTTTGTCTCCAAGACTTGCCCAGGCAATATTTTGTAATTCTGTATCTATTGTAAGAACCAGATTGTTTCCAGGGACAAAATTTTTAAATATTTTTTGTTCCTCCATGTCTCCCGTTGCTGTTCTTATCTGGACAATTTCTCCGTCTTCGCCTTTTAGTATATCATCGTATTGTTTTTCCAGTCCATTTTTTCCAACCCACTGGTTGCTTTTAACGCCCCCTTTAATATCTTCCGTGCTCGGCAGACCAATATATCCTGTAACATGCGAAGGGATATTTCCAAAATTATATACCCGCTGGGTATTTTGTTTTACTATAAAATTCATGAACATTAAATGGTAGTCGGCCAGTAGCGTCATTTCGCGGGGGGTCAGATTATCTATTAAAATAATTTCTTCATTGGAATGAAGTTTCTCAACAGGAATTTTGCCGCTAAGGGAGCCGACAGGTTTGCCAAGAGCTTTCTCTAACAAATTTGTTTTTTCCATTAGCTCATCCGTATCAAAATCTGTCGGAATAGCTACAAGTACGAGATTTGTTGAGTTGGAAACGATAGTTTTTGCATTTTCCCGGTCTTTAAAATACCGTTCAAACATTTCGCCGCGAGGCGCCGAAAATGTAACCACCTTTCGTATAACTCTCTGGGATTTTTCCAGATATTTATCGCCCGACTCAACCTGCAGGGCAAAAAGCCTTGCAAACAAAATAATAAATGAACCAAGGATCAGTCCAATAACATATATTAATCTGAAATTTTCGGAATCTTTCGAAGATCCGGAATCCTCGGAGGCATAAAACATTATCGAACTTCCCTTGATTGCGCAGACATCGGCGGTATGACCCAGTACAAAACCCTGAACCATAGCATGCTCAATATTGCATTGTACAATGACTCCGGAAGAATTACAGTCACCAGCATTTCCGCAGCTACATTTCCATGAAATATTGCTGTCAATAAAAACAACAAAAGTCCCTTGACGATGCTGAAAACAAACACGAGAATAAACCAGGAAAAGTTGCTGTCCCTTTGAATGGAATCGGCAAATTTACCGGCAAGGTATCCGCTTAAAGATTTGGGAAGTATATTGATACCGAGAAAATGCCGAACCTGGCTTGTACCTGAAATCGTCATTACGCCAAGATTGATATCCTGCAATAGCCCTGCTAAAAAACCAATCCAGATTCCGTACATTTCGCCTTTGTGAATTGAGTAATATACTGTAAGGAGCAAAAGAAAGTCCGGTTTAATTCCACCCAACTGGAAAAACTCAACGCTTGTCTGGAGAAAATAGGACAAAAATACCGCTATGATAATAATAATTTTTTCAAGAATCATATTTTTTACTTTTTATTTATTTTTCTTCATTTTTCTTTTCTATGGCTTCCTCAGTAATTTTTTCCACCTCGCTGGAGGTTGCCTTGTCATAATATGTTTTAAAGTTATTTTGTTCTTTTTTCAGTATCATTACGGTTTCAAGCTTTTCAATATCGATGGCGGGCTTAAGATAGGCGTCCTGGAACGTGGCTCCGCGGAAAACATCTTTCGTGACCTTCCCTACCGGAATGTCCCTCGGGAAAACGCCGTTATCGCCTGAAGTAATAACTTCGTCGCCTTCATGCAAAATCACATCTAGTGAGATATAGTCAAGTTTTGGCAGACCGTGAAGCTGACTTTGACCGCTGAGCAAACCCCAGTGGCCAGTCCTTTTTACCTTAATGCCAACTCTTGAATATTGATCGGTCAATGGCAAAATTCGTGCCGATGTTTTTGTAACTTGAATAATTTTGCCCACAATGCCATAGTTTATTACCTCGGTTGAAATTCCGGTGTCTGGATTTTGCACCGTGGAAATCTGATAAGCGATTACGGGCATGTATGGCTTGACTCCGTCGTTTGAACCCTTGTCGACAATAATTGTCCGGAATAAATTATCTGGATCCAGCGAAATAATTTCTGCATGAATAATCGGATACTGAACCGAGGGTTGAAAGTCCAGTTGTTTTCTCAACCGACTGTTTTCATCCTCAAGATATTTTAATAACAGAATCAGATCCTGGGTAGTTTCCAGTTTCTTCCGGAGAGCATCTCTCTCATTTTTTAAAATAGTGTAATTGCCATAGCTGTCCACGATTCGGATAAAACCAACCTTGAACGAATGAAATGTGCTTGTAAAAAAATCAAGAGTAGCTGCAGCCCGATTTGCAGAATCAACGAATACATTGGAGCTGGTGGATAAATTTACGATGCAAAAAATGGCGATTAACGAAACAGAAATTCCGGCTCTAAATTTGGATAAGACTTCTGCCAGCATGTAATTTTATTTTCGACATTTACAGATGTTTCTTGATGTTTCTCAGCTCTTCAAGATATTTTCCCGTTCCAATAGCTACGCAGTTTAACGGATTTTCTGCAAGAATGACAGGTACTCCGGTTTCCTTGGCAAGAAATTTATCAAGTCCTTTTAACAAACTGCCTCCGCCGGTAAGTACAATTCCCCTTTCTGTAATATCAGCAGAAAGTTCAGGAGGCGTTTTTTCCAGCACATGAATTGTACCTTCCAGTACCGCATCCAGAGGTTCTTTTAGAGCTTTACGCATTTCATTGCTGTCAATGGTGAGCGTTCTTGGCAGTCCGGACATGGCATCGCGGCCTTTAAGTTCATAGGTTTCTGTTTTTTTCCCGGGAAATGCATTACCAATGGCAAGTTTTACTTCTTCAGCTGATCGTTCTCCAACCACAAGGTTATACTCATTTCTCATGTACTTGATAATGGCTTCGTCAAACTCGTCTCCTCCAACCCGGATGGAGTCGCTGATTACCATACCGCCGAGGGATAAAACGGCAATTTCTGTCGTACCGCCCCCAATATCAATTACCATGTTACCGGCAGGTTCCTGGATGGGTATATTTGCGCCAATTGCCGCAGCAAGCGCTTCTTCAATTAAAAATATTTCACGGGCGCCGGCCTGTTCTGCCGATTCGCGCACAGCTCTTTTCTCCACCTCGGTAATTCCCGAAGGTACGCAGATTACGATGCGTGGTTTTACAAGAGTGGTGCGATTATGTACTTTATTAATAAAATAGCGAATCATTTTTTCAACGGTTTCAAAGTCGGCAATCACACCGTCTTTCATGGGTCGGATTGCAACAATTTCACCGGGCGTTCTTCCCATCATTCTTTTGGCTTCCTGCCCTACAGCCAGAACTTTACCTGTGGAGGAGTTTACCGCCACAACTGATGGCTCTGACAATACAATCCCCTGTCCTCTGACATAAACCAGGGTGTTGGCAGTTCCGAGATCAATTCCAAGATCGTTTGAAAATAATGAGTGAAACCAGTCGAATAACATATTTACCTTTCAGCCTGTATTTACCCGAAGCACCTGCTGACAAGTAAAAATTATTTGACCGCAAGAATGGATAAATCAGCGGGTAATAATGGGGCATTTTCCGTATGAAAATTCGATTCTTGAGCACGACCCTCTCGTTCTGGGAAAGAAAAAACTTTTTTCCAGATTATTGTTGGGAACCGGAAAATATTCCTCCCTTGAATTGATGCGGGATTGCCACAGGGAAAGCGGAACAGAAATGGTAACGCTTGCTTTGCGCCGCGTACCATTGCATTTAACCGCAGAACAAACCGGAAATATTACAGCATTCATTGACAGCGGCAATACAACCATTTTACCCAATACCGCCGGCGCTCACTCCTGTCTCGAAGCCCTTAGAATGGCTGCCCTCGCGGTAGAGATGGGGATGAAGTTTTTAAAAGTCGAAGTAATGGGCGATGTAACCACTTTATTGCCTGACCCGGTAGAAACCCTCAAGAGTGTAGAGGAACTGCGAAAAAAATATTCCTCTGATGAATTGTTCCTGATGGTATATACCAGCGATGACCCGGTAATGGCTGGAAAGCTGCTAAAGGCCGGAGCCGATGCCATAATGCCCGCAGGCAGCCCCATTGGCAGCGGAAGAGGTATTCAAAATATCAGTAATATGAAAATGATTCTCGAAATCGTAAACGAAAAAGTTCCGGTAATATTGGATGCCGGTGTTGGTTGCGCCAGCGATGTCACCCAGGCCATGGAACTTGGAATGGACGCTGTTTTGTTGAATACGGCAATAGCGCAGGCTGACAATCCATTGCAAATGGCTTCGGCCATGAAACATGCCTGGATCAGCGGCAGACTATCTTATCTCGCAGGAAGGATTCCCAAAAAACTATATGCTACCGCATCCAGCCCGGAACTGGATTTTTAAAACAGTACCAGCCGCGCATCAGGATTTTTTTTTCTAATCATCTGCCAGATCAGGTAAGCTCTTCGATACGGCCATTTTTCCTGATCGGGGTGAATGGAACTTTTTAAATAAAGGGAATAGTTATATTCTAAAATCATTGGCATAACTTTTTTTTCATACCCGGAATCTTTTTTCAGAAAAGCAATGGTTTGTTCGTTTAGCAATATATCAATTTTTCCGATTTTTTTTTGTTCTATCAGTTTTTGAACATTTTGTGGAATAATTTTTAAATCGATTATTATCATGTTTTTTATTTTCCGGCTGCCCGCTCCCTGGAAATTTAAATTTTGCAGATCATTAAACGATATAAGGATATTTTCATCGTTGGCTTCAACTTTGGTTTCCCGGGCTCCGCTTGACCTCAGTAAAGAAAAAAAAGTCAGGAGCAAGGCCGCAAGAATAATCATTATTTTCCTGTTAAAACCAGCAATCACAGGTGCATGACTTTCATGCAGCAAAAAAAATCCGGCAAAAGGATAAAAAAGCGATTCGCCTCGCGTGAAAAGCAATCCGGCAGCAAACATCAATCCTATAAAAAAAAGTTTCACACGAATATTCCTGTCTCTTAGGAGCAACGCCCAGATTAAAACAGCACAAAATAACACAATATATACGATAAAGTTTTCATTCAGGTTATTGAACAAAGCTTCAGAAAAGTTTTCATTATTTACTGCAGATTTTGTCTCAAAAATTGTAACCGGCAAGAATAAGTATTTTAATAAACAGGAATTCGGGACTCCAAAATAACTTTTGGCAAGGATCAGATGTAATATTAGCAAAACAACAAACGCGCCAAAATAAGGAGCTGTCTGGTTAAAAAGTCCGCGATAAAAATACCGGATTTCCTTCGATTTTATTGTATGGCGCAAAACCTGATAAATAAATATCATTGCCAGACCTGGCAAATATACACCCGACAAAAATACAAAAAATAATATGTCTGCCAGAAGGAAATTTATTTTTTTTGTTTGTATTATTTTATCATATATAAGAACGATGCCAAATTGAAACCACAATAGCAATATTGTCGCGTTGTACCTGAACAGGAAAGAGCAGGTAGTAAGCCATAGAATATACGTATAAAAATTTAAAACCTTTAGCCGCAAGGCAAAGTAAAACAAAACAATAAAATCGGCAAATATGAAAACTTTCATTGTTCCCGCAGGTAAAAAACCGGAAAAAAAAGATAAAAATAAATAGCTGGGGTGTATTCCCTGAAAGCTAAAATCCAGAAACAACGGCTCTTTCCAAAAATAAAACAAACAGGCGTTCAAAGAGTTTGTTTTTAAAATCGCGGAAAAAAATTGTATCTTTTGATTTGCAGACGAAATGGAATAAAAAAAAATAATTGTGGCTGAAAATACGAACCACAGGCCATAGTCTTGTAATTTTTTCATGATCCAAATAAACTTTTCAGAGTTTTTTCCGGTTCGGCAGATTCCATAAAAGCAGTACCCATGAGTACGGCATCAGTCAGGGTTTCTACTTTTTGCAGATCCTGGAGAGTCTTTAAGCCGGATTCGCAGACAAGAACCATTTTTTCCTGCATCTGGCCAGGAATCATTTTAACAAGATAATTTGTAGTATTCAAATCAATGGAAAGGTCATTTAAATTACGGTTATTGATTCCCAAAAGTTTTACATTCAGCTCCAACGCTGTTTCCAGCTCATCCCTGGTATGAACTTCCACAAGCGCGGTCATATTGTACTCAACCCCGGCTTCGATCATTTCCCGCAACTGATTTTTTTCGAGAGCCGCAACAATCAGCAAATAAAAATCGGCGCCGTAATAACGGGCTTCGGCAACCTGTATGGGCTGCGTAAGAAAATCTTTTCTCAGGAGCGGCAGCGAGGTTAAATGAGATGCCTCTGCAAGATCCTCCAGCGATCCGCCAAAATAATTTTTTTCCGTCAGAATGGAAAGAGCGCTGGCATATGGTTCATACATTTTAATCGCGTTTGCAACCGTCATTTCGGGGTTTAACGATCCCTTTGAAGGACTTTTCCTTTTTAACTCTGCTATTAGCCTGGGTTTGTGATTTGAAGTTTTTTTTAAAATCGCAAAAACATCCTTGCCGGTTTTTTTTATTTCTCCCTTTGGGAGCCGGTTTGGAATCTCGGCTGATTTTTCGCGAATAATTTTTTCAAGAACTGTCATAACCGGGATTTTTCCGTCAGAAAAAAACCATGAAGCAAGATGGACAGATTTTTTTGCCCCTTTATATTGACAGGGCAAGTTACCCCAAACATTTGTCGATAATAGCAAATAATATGAATCAGGCGCTTCGCATTGCATTTATCCCTTTTTTCCCCAGACTCGGAACCACTCCTGAAAACTTTAAAAAAATAGAAGACACTATAAATATATGTTTGAATGAGAAAAAACCGGATATCATTTTTTTCCCTGAGTTGAGCACGTCCGGATACCTGCTTGAAAACCTGACTTTTTCTTCCGCTCTTTCTGTTCCGGATGATATTCCGGGAAGTCTTGTAAAGTTATCTCACAAAGTAGAAATACATCTTGGTTTACCGTTAATTGAAAATGGCAGAATTTTTAATGCGCATATAGTTATTTTGAACGGAAGCATTGTCCACGTTCATAGAAAAATATATTTGCCAACGTATGGTCTTTTTGACGAGGGCAGATATTTTACTCCCGGGGCTTCTCTTTCCTCATATGAAGGCAAACTTGGGAAGTCGGCAATATTGATCTGTGAGGACGCCTTTCATCCAGCGCTTGTGTACTCGCTTTATGAATCCGGAGTAAAGCATCTTTTTGTTCCTTCGTGTTCACCTGCGCGCGGCATAAATCATAATGAACCGTTTACTGCTTCGTATATGGCCTGGAAAAAAAGGTTGGAAGTTTATTCGGAAAGTTTTGGAATTTTTTGCTATTACCAAAACAGGGGAGGCAGCGAAGATGGAGTATATTTTGACGGAAAAAGTATTTTTGTCTCTCCGAATATGACCGCCGTCGAAAAGGATACAAAAAAGCAAAATGAAGATATATTTTACTACGATGTGAATCTTCAAGACCTGTCTGCGGCATATCAAAGAGGCGGGCCGTTTCACGATGAAAATTTTGATTTAAATCACCGTCTTTTCACGCTCGCCGGGCAAAAAAACCGGACTTGATTCCCAATGTCCGAAATAAACAACGTTTTGCCCCTGCCCCCCACGAACAGTAAAATTGCGCTAAATATTATTATCCGGACATTCAAAAACGAGATAGAAAAAACCGGACTAACGCGCGCTGTGATTGGCTTAAGCGGCGGAATTGATTCTGCCCTTACGCTTTTTCTTGCGGCAAGAGCCTTGGGAAGCCAAAATGTTACTGCAGTTTTCATGCCGTATAAACTTACCTCTCCTCTTTCGCGTGAGCATGCTTTGCTTGCGGCCAATATGTGCGGCATAAAACTGCTTGAAGAAGACATCACAAAAATGGCCGATTCATATTTTAACACAGCCAGCTTTGGCTCAGACAATGATCGTTTGAGAAAAGGAAATGTTCTGGCGCGACTCCGCATGATCGTCTTGTATGATTACTCGGTGTTTACAAAAAGTATTGTCGCTGGCACGAGCAACAAAAGCGAAATACTTCTCGGATACGGCACTTTATGGGGAGATATGGCCAGCGGCGTGAATCCCGTCGGCGATTTGTACAAATTTCAGGTATATGCAATATCCCGCCATCTTGGAATCCCGGACGATATTGTGCAAAAAGCCCCCAGCGCTGATTTGTGGGAGGGGCAGACGGATGAAGGCGAGCTAAAGATGACCTATGATTTTATTGATCGTATTTTGTATTACTGGATTGATCTTGGCTGGAATAAGGAAAGAATTTATACTGCCCTGCATGAAGCCGGTCAAGACCCGCAAACAGCCGATATGGTTTTTAACAGAGTGATGGCATCGCAATACAAGCGAAAAATGCCGTTAATTATTAAAGTCTCGGAAAAAACCATTGACCGGGAATTTCGATATCCTCGAGACTGGGGAATGTAATTTTATTTTGCATATGTACTGGCTGCTTCATGATAAACGGCGACATCGGGAAGTTCCATCCCATGAGTACTGATATTTATGCGCGCCTGAATTCTTTCGGCGCGGTTGCAAATATCTTTAATGGTTCGCGGAGAAAACCCCGTCAGTTTTTCAGCAAGGGCGGAACGATTCCCGGCGGACAACTGCCGGGCAAATAATTCCAGGATTTTTTCAATATCGCTTTTTTCCGGAAGACCAAACTCGATAACCGTATCAAATCTCGACATCAGGGCTTCATCGATGTCTTCTTTGCGGTTGGTGGCTCCAATGGTAATATAGTTTTTTTTACTTTCAATGCCGTCAATTTTGCGAAGCAAAACAGAAAGCATCCTTCGTGTAGCTTCAAAAAGTTTTTCATTGCGGCTTGGCGCCAGAGAATCAATTTCATCGAGAAACAGAATAATTTTTTCATTTTGAGCCACAGCGGCAATATCAAAAATCAAAGCGAGTCTTTTGGAAGATTCGCCGTAGTAGGCAGACATGATATTTTCCAGCGGTACATAAACCAGGTAGTATCCTGTTTCTTTTGATAATATTCTTGCCATGGTGGTTTTTCCTACCCCCGGAGGTCCTGAAAACAAAACTGCCTTTGGACGGTTGTTCTCAAAGTTTTTCCGGGTAGATTTGACAATGGCATCGTAAACATCCGGATGCTGTACCGGCATAATCACCGTTTCCAGAATTTGCTTTTTTACGGAGTCATAGCCTGCATAATTTTGCAGAGTCATTTCTTCTTTTTCCGGATAATACACCGGACATCCCAGCGCCGCAAGTTGTTCAATAGGAGAGTGCGTTTTATTGGCGCAAAATCGCTTTATACAACTAATGACCAGATTCAGTTCTTCCGGCCTCACATATCCTTTTTTTGTAATTTCTATGATTTTTTCGCCAGATAAGGCGCTTACACGGATTTTTATATTGTCCAGAATATTTTCCGTCTGAAAAATGCTTGAATTTAACGCCTGAATGGAAATGTAGTTTTTATCAAAAGTATGAATGCGCCAGTTCTCAAGGTGTTTTTTGGCAATGCTGAGAACTTCATGAATTGCCTTTTCATCAATTTCAGTTGGGTAAATGCGTAAAAAAAATTCGTTGCGCTCATAGGATAACTCCACCATATGATCGGGAATTTTATTCCTTTCAATAATTTGTCGCACTTCCGAACTGATTTCGCCAAATGTTAACTGTTTGGTGTCTTCTTTCATATCAGTATTTTTATCGTCTTCCCGCAAGGGCGTTCCATTACCTGAGGGATTCCATTCTTCTTAAAAATGAAAGCGCCAGACGGTCGTAAAGTTTTTTTCCCAGAATCTTGTCTTCAATTCCGTAACCAATTGTAGGGTTATCATTTACTTCAATAATATAGCATTGATCGCCAATCATTTTCAAGTCCACTCCATATAGTCCGTCGCCAATTAAAGATGCAGCCTTGATCGATGTTTGGATAACAATTTCCGGAACTTTTTCAAGAGGAACTGCGAGGGAACTTCCATACCGGGACCGGTCGTTGCGATTCCAGTTCAAGATCTGCCAGTGTTTGGAGGCCATAAAATACTTGCAGGCAAATATAGCTTCGCCGTCAATGAGGCCAACCCTCCAGTCATAGTCGGTAGGCATAAATTCCTGAATCAGCAAAAGATCCGATTTTTGAAATAAATCGCGGGCGCTTGCTTTCAGCTCTTCCGGACTGTTTGCCTTGCTGACTCCCTGGGAAAAGGAACTGTCGGGTTGCTTTAAAATTACCGGAAAATGAATTTTTGGGATAATATCGCTCAGGTTTTCTTTGGAGATTATGGTTGTTGCCGGCGTTGGAATATCATTGAATTTGAGAAGCTCGGCAAGATACACCTTGTTTGTACACCGGATTATCGACACCGGATCGTCAATTACGGCCAGACCTTCGAGCTCTGCACGCTGGGCAAAGCGGTATGTATGGTTATTTACTGCAGTTGTTTCACGGATAAACAAACCATCGTATTGGGGGATTCTTGCCAGATCAAATTTGTCGATCATTTCCACGCCAATGCCCATGCGCAATGCTGCCCTCGAAAATTTTTCAAGGGTTTTTGGGTCAGATGGCGGTTCTTTTTCTTTTGGATTTACCAGAATAGCAATATCAAAACGAATTTTCTTTTTTACCGGCACCTGATATTGCTTTTTGAAATATAAATCGGCAAACTCGACGAGATAAGGCCAGTGATCCTGTGGAACATGGCGGGCGGATATGGGGTTTACGCCCTTGAGTATCCATTTTCCTTTCACGCGCTGAAAACTGGCGTTTAACAAAGGAGACGGGAAAATGTTAAACAAGCCTTTGCAAAGCTTGTCGTAACGGCGTACCACATTTTTTCCAAAATAAATATTCAACTCAAAATGATCGCGAACATGTTCCTTAAACAATTTTTCCCATACATCCTCAATGTCAGAAAGGGCCACGCGGCTGGCCGTTGTTGAGCGCATGTTGGTAATGGTTTTTACGTTGGGTATGACGAAGTGGTTACGCGCTTCGGCAAGCAATGAAACATAATAGCCCACGCCCTGATATTTGTAGGTGTGGCAGAGATTGTACACGCGAAACCGGCTTTTGCTGTAAACAGGATTGGTCAGATAATCGCGGGCGTGAATAACCGGAACGCCCCTGATTTCAGAAGGCCAGCGAAAATTCCCGGAGGTAACGATTAAATTAGCCACGAGGTTTTCCAGAAGATTTCTGATAAATGGCAGGCAAAAATGCCGGGTTCCTTGTTGCCAACGGCAACGGATTTTTCACAAACTTGTTGTTATTGTTCATACTTTGTAGTAAAGTCACTTCTGGATGTCGAAATAAACAGTATATTCCATTTTCTTGAATTTGAATCCGCCACTAAATCGCCCGACGGATGTTTCGCTGATTCTTGAAGAACACAAAGATATTATTCTTGGCCATATTCACGGCACGCCTGATCTGATTTGCGAAATACTTTCTGATTCGACGCGCGAACGCCATCCTGGCATCAAGGCTGACCGTTATCTTTTTAACGGGGTTAAAGAGTACTGGATTGTTGATCCCTCGAAAAAAACTATCCAGGTATGGTTGAATCACGGGAAAAATTGGGATAAAAAATCAGGCGAAATTCTCGCCAGTGAATTGTTGCCCGGATTGCAAATTTCAATCGACGATATTTTTTTGGAATGCCATAAATGGGCTTGCGGTACACCAAGGCGCAACCCCGCAGGAAAAGCCCGTTCAGGGAACTATATCAAGCCCCTGCGGCGCAACCATGTGCGCCGCACCTTTCCCAAAATTAATTTGTTACTTTCATTTTTTAAAATATTCAAAATATTCAAATATTCTACTTGACTTGCAACTGAATTCTATTAATCTAACTACATGAAAAAATTATTAATATTGGGATCGGGAACCGGGGGCACGGTCATTGCCAACGGAATGAGGAAAAAATTAAAGTCTTCTGAATGGGATATTACGATCATAGATAAAAATCTGGATCATATATACCAGCCGGGCTTGCTGTTTTTGCCTTTTAAACTTTATGGTTACAATGATGAAACCGCGGTCAGGAAGGATAAAAAGAAATTTATACCGTCCGGGGTGAACTTTGTGCAGGCTGAAATTAAACTGGTCGACCATAAAAAGAAAACGGTAGAAACTTCGGCAGGAAAACACAGCTATGATATGCTGGTGGTAGCTCTTGGTTGCGACGTTCATCCGGAAGAAATCGAGGGAATGGAAAAGTCGCTGGGCTCCGGGGTAAACATGTTTTATACTCTGGATAGCGCAATGCAGTTGCAAAAAGATCTGGCGAAAATAGAAAAAGGCCGCGTGATTATGAATATTGCGGAACTTCCCTATAAATGTCCGGTTGCGCCGCTTGAGTTTGTGTACCTGGCCGATTATTATTTCACGCTGAAAGGAATTCGAGATCAGGTGGAAATTGCGCTGGTAACGCCGATGGATGGAGCCTTTTCAAAACCCATCGCTTCAAAAATACTCGGCAGCACTATGGGAGACAAAAACATAAAAATAATTCCAAAGTTCAGCATAGCTTCGGTAGACAATAAAAAGAAAAAAATTACCAGCTATGAAAAACACGAAGAACCGTATGATCTTCTGGTCAGCGTTCCTCCAAATCGCGGATCAGACATGCTCGATGATTCCGGGCTGGCCAATGGTTCCGGGTATATGGATGTCGATCCGCAGACCTTAAAATCCAAAAAAGCGGATTTTATTTATGCGCTGGGCGACGTAACCGATGTAAAAACCTCGAAGGCGGGCTCCGTAACTCACTTTATGGCAGACGTGGTGATTGAAAACCTCATGCACGAAATAAACGGAAAGCAACCTTCGCAGGAATTTGACGGCCACTCCAATTGTTTTATCGAGTCAGGCTTTAAAAAAGCGTTTTTAATTGACTTTAACTATACGGTGGAGCCGCTGCCCGGAAAATTCCCCATGGCCGGAATTGGTCCTTTTGGTTTGCTGAAAGATACAAAGATCAATCACATGGGAAAAATGGCTTTCAGAAATATGTATTGGGAGAAAATTCTCAAGCACAAACCCCTGGCGCCTTTTGGTCTGGTGACCAATAAAATGTCCCTGACAGGTAAAGATACTTCGCTTTTAAAAAAATAAAAGTCAGAAATATGGGGAGGGGGGCTTCGCGTCGAGTAGGCGCCGGCGCATGGCTGCCGGCTAACCCCCCTGTTTTTTCTTGTTCTATTGAACGCTTAGTTGAAATTGAGATCTACCGCTAATATTAAAACTAGTCCATGGTGTGACCCTGATATAGGCCGTTGTTCCGGCTGCCGGAGTCGTAAACGAACAATAATCCAGATACCATGAACTAGCCAGGCTTGCGCAAGTTTGCGTCACAAAGGCGTCAGAATATACATATAGGTCGGCATCATCAGTTAAGGATGTCAATGTAATTGTATACGTTGTATTACTGGTTAACCCTGTAATAACGTAAAAACTGTCGCTACTATTTAATACAGTTCCCATATACGGCATGGTTCCTAATGCTACTGCTTTTGGTGCAGCAGCTGTTCCTTCATTCACAGGGGTCAGAGGAAGACCCATATCTCTCATATTTAACGTAAAAAGGCCGCCACCGCTAGAACCAGCGCCGTTAATTTCAAAATACGATGGAGTTGCACCCCCGGTTACTACATAAGAACAGGAGTCCTTATAAAACACCCCATTGGTTGAGCTTCCTATGCTCTGACAAGGCGCATGATTTAATCCATTGATTGAAACACTCCGCGTAAATGTTCCGTCTCCATCATAAAAGTAAAGATCCACATTATCTGTCATGGAGGTAATGGTAAAGGTATACAAATGCCCTGCGGTTAAGTTGATCTTATAATAACTGCTACTCCAATTATCGACCATGCCTGCATACGATGATGTTCCATCTAATGTAATGGCTTTTGCTCCTGCAGCGCTGGCAGTTCCTTCTACTGCTAAAGCGCCATTGTCTATTACGTTTAAAGTGTATGTTGCCCCTGCTGTTGTGTGGATTCCCTTTACGAGAACATAGGCTATTGGAGCTGCCGGGGTTAATTTAAACGAACAATTTTCATTGGTCGTAGCGGTGTTGTAACTGGAGCAATACCAGGTCCAGATGAATGCTGGTTCGTTATATACATCCAGTTCTACATTATCCGTCATTCCGGTTACATTTACGCTATAGTTATGACCAACGGTTAGACCGGTAACTTTATAAAAACTGCTCCATGTACTGGTTACCACTCCGCTATGAGGAAAATCTGCCGTGCCAAAAGCAAGCGTCATGGGATTGGCTGATCCATAACCGTCGATTTTTCTTCCGTTATCGGTTACTGTAATGGTCAAACCGGTAGAGGTTCCTCCGACAAAAATACCCATTGTCGAATTTACCGCATAATCATAGGTAAAACCAGCCACCAAACCGCCAAGATATGTAACAAACCCTGAATCCTTGTAATACATTGCATAAGGACTTCCGGGGGTACCGCTAATCGTAAAGGTATATGAGTGACCCACCGTTAGACCGCTCAGGGCATAATAACTACCTGTTCCATTGAGAACTGTTCCGGAAAAAGTAAACGGGCTTCCTGTAAACGCAATAGGTGTTGGCGCTACAGATGTTCCCTGATTTACATAACCTCCGCCTCCGCCGCCACCAGTAGTATTATCAACCATGGCAAGAATGAAACCTGCGCCGGCTGTGGTAGATGCGCCAATCACCTTAATATAAACCGAAGTTGCATTGATGGTCATGGAGCAACTCTCGTTTGTCAATCCGGACTGTGCGCTGGCACAGCCGGTTCCTGTAAAATTACTGTTTGGAAATACCAAAAGATCAACATTATCCGTCAATGCTGTAAGATTAATCGTATAGTTATGACCCGACGTTAAGCCGCTTACGGCGTAGTAACTGCTTGTCGTATCCACCATACCCGTATACGCCAGGGAAGAAAAGCTGATTGTTGCTGTTTCCGATAAATAATTAACAGGCATGGTATTGCCTCCCGGAACCGGATCGCCAGAAGTTAATGGCGCAGGCCCACAAGAAACGGCCATAAAAAGCAACCCTGAAAACAGGATATTTTTCATTTTTAAATTTTTCATTTTGTACTCCTACATTTGATTGCTTCAGGAATAAAACATAACCTCCGGCAATCATTTTTTTTAGCGCATTGAGCCAACCGCCGGGCTTGTCAATAATAAATGGCTTATTTAATCTTCCAAAATGATTTTGTAAACCCGATTTTCTTTCCTTACATACGCTTTACGCCGCGCCTGTACCTTTCACTCCCCAAAATGCTTCTTTTGCGAAGTTTTTGATTTTTTTGCACAAAATAATGTATTATAAAAATAGTTAAAATTTATAAATAATGGACTGGATTTTCAAGTATGCGGGGGTTGAGGCGAGACCGCGGCTCGCCTCAAGGGGGCGAGGAAAACCCTTTTCAATTATTTACCTGCTGCCCCCTTCCTGGCGAAAATGGCGGTTTAAAAAACAGCGCTGTTACTATTATTTTGATTTACACTCCGTGCGCTGCACAGGGAATATTTTTTATGCGACTTGTTGCTGCTACCGCGCGTTTTATTGTGTCGGGCGTTCAATATTTTTTCACAATAGACGATAAAAAAAGGAAAAAATTTGCCATTTATTTTTTCGCCGTTTTTTTTCTTTTTGGCGTTACGACCTTTTATTTCTGGATTGATTTTAAATCGGTGAAAAACCTGAAAAAATACAAGCCGCCCATTCCTTCGCAACTTCTGGATCGCAACGGGCGATTGATCAGTACCTTTTTTACAGACAACCGTATTATGACCGACATTGATAAAACCCCTCCTTATCTTGCCAGCGCCTTTGTGGCTATGGAAGACAACCGGTTTTATGTTCACCACGGCATTGATCTTCAGGGGATTGTTCGCGCTTTTTTAAAAAATATTCTTACGCGCCAGCGCCAGGGGGGATCGACCATTACCCAGCAGGTGGCCAAGGTTATTTTGACCAACCGCAGTCGTACTTACGCCCGTAAAATTCGCGAAGCTGCCCTCGCGCTTTATCTGGATCATCTTTTCAGCAAAAAGAAAATCATGAACCTTTATTTTAATGAAATTTATTTTGGCCACGGCAATTACGGCGTAGCCGCCGCCTCTCAATTTTATTTTGACAAACCGGTTTCTGATATTAATCTGGGCGAAGCCGCCATTCTGGCGAGTCTCCCGTCTGCCCCAAATTATTATTCTCCGGTCAAAAATCCCCACCTCTCACGCCAGAGAACCATCTTGGTGCTTTTGCGCATGATTGACATGAATTTTATTACTCGCGCCGATGCAGAAAAGGCCTTTGACGATTTGGCCGCTTATTACAGCAACTTGAATATTTCTCCCGACTCTACCGCCTTTGGACAAAGACTGGACAGGGCTCCCTATTTTACCGAATACATGCGGGGAATTCTGGAAGAAAAAGTGGGCAAGGAAAATCTGTACGAAAAAGGTCTGATTATCAAAACATCCCTGGATCTGGATCATCAGGATGCTGCCCAGAAAGCTCTGTGGGAAGGATTGCAGCATCAAACCGAACAGGGCTACGAAAAGATATTTACCCATCATCTGGAATTTTCGGATTCTTACAGCCTCACCACCGAATTGATTCGCGATGTTTTTGGCCTGCCTGAATTTGAGGTTCAAAAATCATACTCGCAGTTTCAGCTTCAACTGGAATTTTACAAAGACCTGTATGAAAACCTGGAACTTTTAAATCTTGCCGTTGGCAGTCATTCTACAATAGATGATTTTATTGACAGCCTCCGCGAGGCCAACCCGTATCTACCCCACATTACTCCTCCCCAGGGAGCCCTGATTGAAATAGATCAAAAGACCGGCGAAGTTACAGCCATGGTGGGCGGTTCTCCCTTTAGCGCGGTAAATCAAATCAACCGCGCGGTGAATATGAAGCGCCAGCCAGGCTCCACATTTAAACCCATATTGTATGCGGCTGCCATCGACATGAAAAAAATTACGGCAGCAACGGTATTTCCCGATTTGCCCATGATTCATCCGGACGCAGAAGGCGACTACTGGATTCCTGAAAATTCTTCGGGCGGATACAGCGGATTTGTTACGGTTCGCAATGCCCTGATAAACTCCATTAACATGATCTCCATTGCCATCGCGCGCCAGGTGGGACTCAAAAATATCCTGGAAAAAATTGCCGGGGAACTGCATGTAAATAAAAAGGAAATTCCGTCAAATTTAACCGTGGCGCTTGGATCCTATGAAGTCAGCCCTCTGCAAATGGCGCGCGCTTTCAGCCTGTTTCCGCGCGGCGGCGAGGACATTGAACCGTATTATATTCAAAGCATAATTAGCGCCAATGGCAAAGCCATTTATACTCATAGCTTAAAACCTTCCGGCAAACAAATTCTGGATGTCGGTACGGGAACCATTATGACCAGCCTGCTTCAGGATGTGGTGGATAAAGGTACGGGAAAAAGTGTACGCAATATTGGCTATAAAGGCTTTGCTGCCGGTAAAACCGGCACGAGCAGCCATTTTCGGGATGCCTGGTTCGTGGGTTTTAACGACCGTTATACATCGGCGGTCTGGGTGGGTTATGACAAGCCAACCCAGTCTCTGGGCGAAGGACAGTACGGCGGTAGCGTTGCGGCGCCCATCTGGGGTTATTTTCAATACTATACCCAACCGGCGCGCCGCAAAGATGAGCCCTATGTGATTCACGATGGGGTTAATGAAATAGAAATTTGCAAGGAAACCGGCAAACTGCCTGCCAGCGATTGCCTCGAGACTATCCAGGAATACTTTTTGCCTGATACCGAACCCACCGAAGCCAGTCAGGAGGCCGATGAAGAAAAAAATGGTGAAAATTCAGGATTAGCGGGAAAAAAGAAAATGAAAAATACCAAAAAAATAGACAAAAAAGCCCTGAATGAGGATATGCTTCAATAATGGCCTCTCTTGCCGGGAAATACCGTCCTTTTTCTTTTGCCGATCTCAGCGGACAGCTTCAAACAGCCCGCGCCCTTAAAAATGCCCTCGACTTTAACAAGCTCACGCATGCGTATCTTTTTTTTGGATCGCGGGGGGTGGGTAAAACATCCACGGCGCGCATCCTTGCAAAGTGCATCAATTGCCAGAAAAATGGACCGTCTACCAATCCCTGCGGAGTATGCGACAACTGTATTGAAATTACCGAAGCGCGCAATATTGACGTAATCGAAATGGACGCGGCATCCAACCGGGGGATTGAACATATACGCGATTTGCGCGAAAATGTGCGTTTTGCGCCGATGAAATCAAAGTATAAAATTTATATTATTGATGAAGTTCACATGTTGACCAACGAATCGTTTAACGCGCTACTGAAAACTCTCGAAGAGCCGCCCCAACATGTCATCTTTATCATGGCCACCACCGAATACCACAAGATTCCGGAAACGATCTTGTCGCGCTGCCAGGCCTTCCCCTTTAAAAAGTTTTCCAACCTGGAATTGAAATCGCGGCTTGAATTTATTTTGAAAAATGAAAAAATTGATTTTGATGATGAAGCTCTTTTACCCATTTCCGTTAAAGGCGAAGGCTCCATGCGCGATGCCATTTCGCTTTTAGACCGCATTATTGCATATTCCGGAGACAAAAAAATTACCTATGAACTGGTCAACGAAGTTCTGGGCATTGTTCCTTCCCGGATGTATCTGGATTTTCTGGAAGGCATCATACAAAGAGACGCCCGAAAATGTCTCGATTTAATCAATGCGTTGTACTATGACGGCTATAACCTGAAAGTTTTCTTTTTTGACTTTCTGGATTTTATTAAAAATGCCCTGCTTATAAAAAAGGATTTGTACAAAGACACCGGATACTTTACCTCATCGCAGGTTAATGAAATTCAAGATAAAATTGCCGGATTTGATGAAAATGAATTTATACTGACCTTTGATATTTGCTACAAACTGTACAACAACTGGACGTATTATAATACCACCAACAGCTTTGAGATACTGCTCAATCTGGAAATGGCCATTATCGAAATCCTCGACAAACTGCAAAAACCCTCGATTAGCGCTCTGCTGCAAAAACTTTCGCGCCTGGAAAGAGCCATTACCGAAGGAAAACCTTTTACAGACAACGTCACGGCAAGCCCGCCGTCTTCTGAAGTCAAACCAGCAGAGACGAAGGCTCTCGAACCCCGCGAACCGTCTCCCGATACAGCAAAACCATTTTCCCGTCCTGCCGCTGAAGAAGAAGATATTGGGATGTTGATTCAAAAAGAATTTGGCGCGCGCGAAGAAGACGATGAGACAAACAAGGGGATATTCAAGGGGTGATGTTGTGTCCCCCGCTTATTTATTTGTCCGGTATTTCCCAAACCCCTTCGGTGGCATTCATCTTGTTTTTTCGCTGGTACATTTTTAAATAAGAGTGTGTGGTTTGCCCAAAATCGCCATCGTTACCGACGCCAATAAGAGTTTGCACGTTTTTCACATCGTCTCCCAGGGAACCAAACCGGATTATTGGTTTTAAATCCAGATCGTCATGTTCCAAAATAATCGCTGTAAAATATCGATCGTTTACATGCTTCTCATAGAGCCATTTGTCAACGACAGCCCAATCGCCGGTCGGTTCCTGTGCCGGAATGATTTTCATGGTTTCGCTATCATCGACTTTTTTCATATTACCGATATTGACGTATCATCCGGCAATGATATATCTGCATCACTCTTAATAATAGCTTTAGTAGTATCAATTTCCCAATTTGATGGGAGCTTTGCTTTTTTTGTGTCACTCAATGCACTTGCATTTGGCTTCATAATCGCGAGACTATAATGCATTTTTGTTGGTAAAAATGTTTCGGCAGGGACATATTTTCGGTTTTTATGGCCAGAGTAGTCAAACTTAATTTCATATGAGACCACTTCTCGTCGTACCAAAACTGCCTTCTTCGCCTCTGTTTCAATGAGATCTAGCATCTGAGGATTATTAAAATTTCTTGGCATAGGAGCAAGGTTTTTAAGAACTCCCGGTCCATGCAAATTTTCATTTAGAAGATGCCCACGGACATATTTATTTGGCCTTGCTTTTGCAACAGTTGTGTATAGCTTACTATATTCTGACGGCGGACTACCATTAAAATCCGCTCTTGCCAAACTTAATGGCGCAGCTGTCATCTTTCCACCGTTTAAATCACCTCCGCCAAAAGATGATATAAATGGCGTAAAATTAACAACTGATCTAATTGGGAGCGTTTGATCTTCTCGTTTCAAAATTTCAGCAAGTAAAGCCATTTTCGTTTCGATACTTTCTGATAATATTCTGATTTTACTTTTACCTTTTTTTTTCATTTTTCTCTTCTCGCTGGCAATTTCTGATACCAATTTCAAAGCATCTGGTTTTCGTTCTTCCTTGACATTTCCATTGATATAATTTATCATATCATTTTCTAAACTATGAATCATTAATCTCGCCTTCTCATCTTTACCCTCAAAATAAATCGTATGACTTTCACCTGCTTTATTCTTAAACCCCTTCTTCACCTTCCACCATTCATAAATCTTCTCCTTCGCCGAAACCGCCTTATCTTTCACGGTGGTCACAGCCGCCTTACCCTTCTCTTTAGTCTTATCAATTGCTACGGAAATCTTATCGGCGCCTTTATCGAGTACGCCGATCAGCGGCTTGGCCAGATTAATCATAAAGCTCACAATATGATCTATGGCGGCATCAACAGGTTTTCGAATATTGGTTATAACTTCTTTTACCTTCTCGGCGATGCCGCCAAGGCCGACGAGGCGAGCTAAAAAGCTGATGATGAGTGTCAGCCCTTTGGCCATGGTCTGTTCGACAAATGAGGCGGCCTGGCCAATTTGCCCCAGGGCGGCCATTGCAATCGAACTAAAAATGGCGTTTACAAGAGCCTTAATGCGATCCCAGTTGCTGATAAAAAACATCACGACATCGTAAATCATGATGCAGGCCTGAACAATCGCCCCGGCCGGGTTTAACATGGAAACAAGTTTTAATATAGCCTTTGTAATGATCGCATTTCTCGCCCATGAAACGATCCCGCCAATGACCATCTCTTTTAGGTCGGTAAGTTTGTCTTTGACCATTTCCCATAACGCGATCGGGCCTTCGGTAATGATACGTTTGACGATGTCTACGCCCTTCTCAACCAACGCGACCCCTTTTTCGCCCTTTTCAACCAACGCGACCCCTTTTTCGGCCTTTTCGGGGCCGACGACTTTGGCAAGACCCGCGACGACCTTGGTGCGAATAGCCTGATAGGTGAGATTTAAAACCTGAAAGACGATGCTGAAAATACCGGCCATATCAAATTTGGCCGGGAGTTTAAGACCGCCTTCCGACATTGTACCAAAAATCCATTCCATGGCGGCATTCATAAAATGAGTCGCAAATCGTTCTTTAAAATTATCAAACCCCTGACGCACGGCCTGAAAAAACATTTTGATGATGATCACCGGCTGGTCGATTAGCCTCTTTAATGCCGATGGATTTTTTTTAAGGATGCCCATAACCTGCATCCCTGCAGACCCGGCCATTCTTAAAAAACCTTCGAAAATAAGTTCTTTCACTTTTTGCATCACGCCCGACAAAACAAACATGACCTTGCCGACGACCGGACCAAAAACCGCCTTGATCACCTGTAGATTGCCCTCGATGCCGTTCCAGATCGAAATTTTTTCCCAGACAGAATCGATTAAACCCTTGATCATGGGAATAGAAATACCGACAATTTTCATCTGCTGGTCGACCCACTTGCCGGCCTTTTCTGTCGAACCGCTGGCCTTTAAGTCGTTAAATAAATACATGCCGAGGCCGGGTATCAGACCCATGACGCCCTTGATCAGGTTTTCGCCGCTCTGGGCTACGGGCGATCCGGTAACGGGATTTTTACCGAGAAAAACACAGAGCAAAGAATAGCCCGGAATATAATCGAGAGCGCCTTCGATGATGCCTTTGATCGACCAGCCCTGAACCCGTTTTGAAACCTGCGAAACCGGCATCGCCGACTGACGAACAACAGCGCCCTGCTGAACGGTATGGGTGAGCTCGTGGGCAAGAAGACGTTTGCCCGAGGTCGAATGAGGGTTATACGCGCCCGAATTAAAATAAATGTCGCGGCCAACGGTAAAGGCATGGGCGTTCATGCCGGAGCTCAAAGAGGCAGCCTCGGAGCCGGTATGTATACGAACCGCGCTAAAATCGGCGCCAAAACGGGAACCCATAAAAGAACTGATATCGGGAGAAAGCGGTTGGCCATGCCCCCGGCTCTGCGAGATACGAGATTCAACGGAAGGCGAAACCTGGGCAGGCACATAACCGCCCTTTCGCTGGGAATAAGAGCCCGAGAGTAATGAAATTTGCGAAACGAGGGGTTGTCGTTGAATGGTTGAACCAGCGGCGGCAATCCCCGCCGAGGCGCCAGAAACCGGCGCGGGCTCGGGCATACTCACGACACGATCAGCCATATAATCGGCTTCGCGTTCGTACCTGTCGCCGGGTTCGCCAATCTGCAATTTTCTTTGAATTCTTTCTTCTTCTTTTTTGGGCTTGGGCGCGCGCTGAATCATTCCGGCAACCAACCCGGAATTCAACATGACTCCAACGGCGCGATTACCATGAGTCTGTTGCATTTGCAGAAGGGTCTGAGCAATGGGCGAAACAGGAGATTTTTGAATGGCAGGTTGAACAAACCTTGCAGAATTTTGCGCTCCCGATCTGGCGGCAGTTAAAACCTTTGCCTGCACCGCGGTCGCAGGGGCAAAACTCCTGGATGCATACGTTGAAGAGGCCATTTGAGGCATCATCATCTATGCCGATGGATTTGCAATAATTTTTTTATCTGATTTTATTTTTTTAAAATGAAAAAGGGGGGTAACAGATTAATTCAGACAACGGCAATGTGGCCGCCCACATTGCCGTGAAGAATCTCGCCCCCCTCGCCCGAACACGGTTTCGGGCTACCCCCGGGTTTTGTGTTTTGGTTTGTTTTCAACAAACCAAAATGTCATGTTGCACCGGGCGGTAATTTGCGGAGGATTTTAGAGCCAAACCTCCTGGGCTTCGATTGTCCAGCGAGAATTGTTCCAACCCGTCCAAAGATTATTTAACCATCCATCAGTACAAGGGCCAACCCAAACTTGAATTTCATGTTTACCGCTACCTATGCCACCGGCATAACCGAGAATGGTCGTTGGCACATGAATGTTTGAAATACCACCACAATTAATATGGAAATCATGATAAATTCTACCACTGGCAGGCGCTATCCCATTAATGCGGATTTCCCATTGACCTGATGCAGGACCAGTTGGATTGTATGATCGAATATTATCACAATACAATATTCGTATAAAAGTATCAGAAGACATCTTATTAAAAATTAATGTTCTGCTAGCAATTCTACCATTGATAGTTTGATCATTTGGTCCAAGACCCGTTACCATCTGAATCTTGCGAACAAACTCTCCGCGCAATTCCAATCTGCTTGTTTTCGTCGTCGTCCCGATCCCGACATTGCCGTTGGCATCGACGCTCAGCGGCCCATTGGGTATT
>Ga0224495_10000633_pt1 | contig 26958 bp, 25 predicted proteins | sample SF_Jul11_sed_USG_FD_168128 | JGI IMG/M metagenome (GOLD analysis project Ga0224495, IMG submission 168128) | Sediment microbial communities from San Francisco Bay, California, United States - SF_Jul11_sed_USGS_4_1 | ecosystem: Environmental > Aquatic > Marine > Sediment | place: USA: California...
CTTCTCCTTAGCTAATTCCTAAACCGTCAAGCCAAGGAGAAGTATTATAACCCCCTATCACGTAATCCGAGGGTCAAACCTTAACAAGTCCACTGGTAAAACCAGTGGTTTACCTATCGTTGAATTAGCGTTCATTCGCATGCATTAGCGGTTATTTATGTATTCCTCGTATCAGCATATCGTTTCCATCGTAGTTTTGTACCGCCAAAATTGATTACCAGACCAACCGGCATTTTTGCGACTTTCAGATAATTGATTATCTGGGCCTCTTCGATTTCTGTAATCTGTTTAATGGCTTTAATCTCAACAATAATATTGCCATAACATACAAAATCAGCGATATATTCTTTATTCAGCGTAATCCCATTGTAGTCAATCGTCATCCTTTTTGGGGACTCAAACGGAACTCGGGTGTTCTTGAACTCGATTTCCAATGCTTCCTGATACACCGCCTCAAGGAATCCGCATCCAAGCATATTGGCCACATTAAATGCAGCTCCAACAATGTTATACACCTCGTCCTTGTATAAAACCATATTTGTCATTGGCGTTTATTCGCGTGCATTCGCGGTTCTTATTAGTCCGTATTGTATGCGATTTTTGCTGTAACGCCAGCAAAAAGACGGGCACACCCTGCTTTTAAGCTCCCGTCGAAAATCCCTTGAATCCGTTATGGGGCGTGCTACAATGCAATCTGGTGCTCGAAAAGGATGCGCAAATGCAAAAAGAATCTTACGTTTTAGACTCACAATGGCAGTTCAAGGAGTTCCCTCCGTCTGCTCGACGCATGCGCGATCTGGACTCCGGCGACTGGCTGGACGCAACGGTTCCTTCCTCGATTTTTACATGCCTGATCCGCAACGGCATTGTATCCGAGCAGGAATTGATATTGACGCCGGAAAAATTCGCGGCGGTCAGCGAAAAGAACTGGGTCTTTCGAAAAGAATTTGACGTCCCGCCGGGCCTGCGCGACAAAGACCGTATCGAGATCATCTTTGAAGGACTCGATACAGTCGCCCACATCTGGCTCAATGAAAAACTGATCGGCAAGACCGAAAACATGTTCATCGAACACCGGTTTGACATCAAGCCGTATCTAAAGCAATCCGGCAATACGCTCTGCGTTAAACTGGTTTCTCCACTCGAACACACGGACCGGCTGGTTCATCGCTACGGAAAGCTCGGTGACTGCCACTTACGCGACCCGCGCAGTGTGTATCTTCGAAAAGCCGCTTACCAATTCGGCTCCGAATTCGGACCGGCACTGGTTGGCTGCGGAATCTTTCGAAATGTCCGAATCGAAGCAAGCACTGTCGCCGCCATAGAAAACCTGCATCTTCGCACGGTGGACTGCAACCAGCATTATGCAGACATCCGCGTTGCTTTACAGGTCAATCGTATCAATCAGAACATCCATCCGCTCAGATGCAAAATATCATTGACCGGCGGCGGGTTGGAACTGGAACAGGACATCGTCCTTGAAAGTATCAACAGTACTGCTTCGACGCTTTTGCACATCGAAAGGCCGTTTCTTTGGTGGCCGCGGGGGTATGGGGTTCCGCATGTGTACCATATCAAAGCCGAACTGCTGACAAGCGACGGGCTACTGCTTGATTGTGTGCGTCAGAATTTCGGCGTCCGCACCATCCGTATAGAATCGTCACCCGAAAAAACAGAGCTTTGGGTCAATGACCGGCCCATCCACATCAAAGGCGCCGACTGGATGCCGCTGTCGTTGTTTCCCGGCAGCGAAAGAGCGGTCGAATATGAACAACTCTTAAAACAAACCAAAGAATGCCATATCAATATGCTGCGCGTCTGGGCCGGGGGGTATTATGAAACGGACGCTTTTTACGAATGGTGTGACCGGCTGGGGATTCTCGTCTGGCAGGATTTTATGTTCGACAGCGCCTACTACCCGGATCGGCAGTGGTTCACCGACAGCGTCAAAGATGAAGCCGCCGCAATCATAAAAAAACTCCGCAATCACACGTGTCTGGCCCTGTGGTGCGGCAATAACAATATCGACTGGCTTCACAAGAATGGCAAACTCGGCAAGGGACGAAAATTCTACGGCAAGCCGATCTTTCACGACCTGCTGCCGAAACTCGTCCGTAAACTGGACCCGGACCGGGAATATATCCCCACACACACTGCCCATAACACAGAAAACAAAACGCCGGCCGCCAATACCCCGAATATCCCTTCGCCGCCCTGCCTGAGCACGTTATCGAACTTCAGACATTTTAAGGATTCATTCGCGACGCTCGCACAATTGACGCACAGCGCTTCGGCACTTGAAAAAATCGCCCGCTGTCAGATCGCTGAATTTTTTCCGCCTCAAAATCTATCCGAATATATCCGGCAAAGCCAGATCGTTCAGGCCAGGCAGGCCAAAAAAGCAGTTGAAAGGTTTCGCGCCATTGAATCTTTGGGCTGTATGCTGGGCGCATTCAATGATTTCGCATTAACAATCAGTCCTTCGGTGCTCGATGTTCACAGATGTCCCAAGGCCCTGTATTATTACGCCCGGCGTTTTTTCGCCCCGATTCTCGTGACGGTACTGTCCGAGGAACAAACCGGAAATCTCAAGGCATTCGTCGTCAACGATTCGGCGTCTCCGGTGACAAGCATGCTGTCCTGCCGGATGATGGATGCCCAAGGCCGAATTCTGGATACAGTCGAAAAACCCGTCAGGGTATCGCCCTTTTCCAAAACGACGCCGCTCAATCTGCCCAAGTCATTCACACGGCCCGATGATCCGTCACACTCATTTCTGCACATCTGTATCAACAACAACGACACCCTTCTCGCGGAGAACACCCATTTTTATGGCCCCGACAAACAATCCAATTGGCCTGCCGCAGATGTGGACATCGAAATCACCCCCGGCAGAGAAAACAACATCTGGAATGTGACGCTCACCAGCGAAACCCTCATCCGCGACCTCCAGCTGGCCCCGCCCCAACCGGCCGACCTGAGCGACAACTTCCTCACCCTGCTGCCTAATGAACGAAAAACGATTCAAATCGCATTCAAAAACGTTTCCCCATCGCCTCAAACACCAATAAAATTTTACTCTGTCAATCAATCTTTGCATACAAACTTATAGCATGAAAGGCATCGACATGAAAACACTGACGAAAGAACTCTGGATGGAAACGCCGACGCGGCGGGCGATTGTTTCGATACATCGCGAAGTCGAACGGCTGGTCGCCGAAAGCGGCGTACAGGACGGACTCGTCCTCGTCAACGCCATGCACATCACGGCTTCCGTGTTTATCAACGACAATGAGTCCGGCCTGCATCACGACTACGAAGTCTGGCTGGAAAAACTCGCCCCGGAAAAGCCGCATTCGCAATACCGCCACAATGGCTACGAAGACAACGCCGACGCCCATATGAAACGCCAGATTATGGGGCGTGAGGTTGTGGTGGCAATCACCGACGGCCAACTGCACTTAGGCCCATGGGAGCACATCTTTTACTATGAATTCGACGGCAAACGCCGCAAACGCCTGCTTGTCAAGATCATCGGAGAATAATCATGGAGGGCCTGCCCGCCTTTCTGCTGAAAACGATCATCATCTCGCTGTCCGGCGTGATGGCCCCCGGTTCGGTCACCGCCGCGACCATTGCCCAAGGCACGCGCAACCGTTGGGCGGGCACCCTGATCGCACTGGGCCACGGTATCGTCGAGATCCCGCTGATATTCCTGCTGATGCTGGGGTTGGGGCTGGTTTTCGAACTGGACCCGGTCAAAATCGTCATCGGCCTGCTCGGCGGCGGTTTTCTGCTCTGGATGGGCACCGACATGCTCCGCCAGCGCCCCACCAACGCCGACACCCCCGAAACGGCCTTCAGCAAAGGATCGCTCGCCACCGGCGTCGTCTTGTCGGCCACCAATCCCTATTTCCTGTTCTGGTGGGCCACGGTTGGCCTGAATCTCGCCATCGGTGCCAAAGAGTTGGGAATCACCGCCCTGATTTTGTTCGCCATCGTCCACTGGTTGTGCGACCTGATCTGGCTGTCGGCCCTGTCGATTGCGGCATTTGTCACCCACAAAGGCGCGGGGCTTTTCGGTCGGAAACTCCAACGCGGAATCCTGCTGTTTTGCAGCATCGCTCTGCTCGCATTCGGCATCAAGTTTATGTTCGACGCACTGAAACTGTGGCTGGTCTAAACCACCCCATCGGCTTCATCCGGAAACTCCGGCATCGACTCTTTTTGAATCTGGAAATCCTCGTCTTTATTCAGCACCTGCTTGAGCGTATAGCGGGACATGTGTTTGTTCAACTCATCAAACACCGCCTGCATATTGGTTGCATCCGCGGCGCTGGGCTGGGCAAAGCTGACTTCGCCGATCGCCCGTGAAATCTCATCCAGCGTAATATGTGCCCCATCTGTCGACGGCACATAGCCGACAACGGGTTCACTGGTATGGCACAAGAGGCCCGACTGGACCATGCGGTCGAGAATTTTTTCTGCAAAATCCGTCGGCATACCAAGACGGAAGGCAATCGCCTCGACGCTGACGGGCTTTTGGTCCTTGCGCTCAAAGGCATTGAGAACATATTCCATCACCCGAATCACCGTTTGGTCATTGGCCAGAAAACACTCTTCCTGCCGGCGTGCCTTGCGGAATTCGGCCGCATCCAGACGTTTGACATTTTGTGTGGCATAGGTCAACTGCAAACCGAACAGCACAATAAGCCATGACAGATAAATCCACATCACCGTCAGTGGAATAATCCCCAGCACACCGTAAACCGCAAACTGCGGAACAAATTTTGTGACATACTGACCAAACCCGAATTTCGCAAGGGACCAGATCAACGCCGCCACAAATGCCCCCCACAAAGCCGCTTTGGCGCTGACACGCGTGTTCGGCAAAAAGAAATAAAGAAAGAATATCGCAATCAAACTGATCAAAAACGGTACGGTCTTCGCCGCCAGCCATCCCACCTTCGATGCAAACGCGCCTGAACCGGACTGCTGTGCTAGAACCGCCTGCTCTTCTGCAATATTGGGATCAGCCGTTACATCAGCAACAGCCCTGTCATCCCGAGTCTCAATCTGCAGTTGTTGGGTTTTCGGCACAAATTTTTGGTATAGCTTGTTTTTTACAAGCTGGCCGCTGACATAGATGCCCAATGCCAGCAAAATCGGCCCCAGCGTCAGCAAGGCCCAGTAATTAAACAACCGATGCAGGAAACTTCGGCCTGCTCCAACATGAAAAATCGTATTGAAAGTCTTTTCAATTGTCGTCAACAACGCAATCGCCGCCCAAATGACCAATGCCAGACCAACGATGGTAATCGCACCGCCGCTTGCTTTGGAAATGAATTTCTCGCTCAATTCTTCTAATTTATCAGCGGCGGAAACCTTCGGCATTTCAGTTTTATCGACACTTTCGTCCGCGACTGTGTCCTTGTCCGGATATTGAATCTCATCCAGATTCAGTGTATCATAAGCGAATGTTTTTACCTTCTCGCTGACATTATCGAACGCCGGAAACATCTGAAACACCATCAGCGTTACGATCGCCAGCGGAACCAAACCGAAGATCGAATGATACGACAGCGCGGCCGCCTGCGTGCCGCAGCGGTTGACCTTGAGTAAGCGAAGACAATGGAACCAGATGCGTACCTGAAGCACCAAAAATCGGCTCCATCTACCAAGCTCATGTGTTGGAGACGTTAACAGATTTGAAATCTTCTGTATCATAATTGGCTTTCTGTCTTACTTAAAAATCTTTTCCAGACCCCGCTGGATTTCCTGTTCAATAATTTGTCTACCCTGCGACTCGATCAGTTTGCCCATGTCCAGCTTAGGTTTTGTCAACGTTCCTCCAAGCGGCACCGGGATATTTCTGTCGTTGACCGGGATCCCCACATTCATTGCCAGTGATTGATCCTCCAGCCCGATTTTCCCACTGAAATGCAATGTAAAATCACTCCCGAACATCATCGGCATATCCGCATACTCGACCCGCCCGTTTTTAACGGTAAAAGGAGAAGGAGGAATTGAAAACAGATCCAATCCTTCGTCTTTCAACGTCGCTTCGAACAACCCCAGCAGCGGACTGTTCAGATGTACGTCCGTCAGGCCCACAGAACCTGCAAGATTGATATCTTTGGGTGTTCCCCCGCCCAGCGGTATCGCCAGTGTACTGCACGACAGGTTCGCCGTCCCGGTAACACCGGTCCCGTTGGCAAACACGGGATTGAGATACTGCAGGAGCGTGGCGCTGATGACATCGTCAATCCTGACATTCTCGATAACGTTTACAGTCTCGGCCTGCGCCGGCTTTCGAAGCCGCAGCAACATCGGCTTTTCGGCCAGGTTGATATCCCCGGCAAACCGCACCTTGCCGCCGTTGACGTCGGCATCCGGTATATCAATTGCCGCTTGTCCCTGCCTGACATTCAGTTTCACTTCGGTCGGCCCAAAGTTCAATCCCTGATAAGACGCCTTGTCAAATCCGACCGCCCCGCCGGCATTGAGATTGGCCATCATCAAATCCGGCTTGTCCGTCGGATACTGCGATTCAAAATGCAAAAAATCCGAACGTCGGCCCTCCAGCACAAGCCCCTGTGGCAGATAGGCCGAAGCAAAGGCCGTGACAGTTTTTAAATCGTACTGCGCTTCAAAGCCGCCGGACATTTTGGTGGTGTTATTACTGATCTTCTTTTCGACCTTGCCTTTGGTAATCTTAATCAGTGACTGGCCGTCAGCGGCTTCCATATCCAGTTTCCGAACATCGATAGTCTGTGCATCCGTATCCAGAAGAATATCCGCATTCAAACTGACCTTTTCCTGCACAAAGGGAGCACTGTCCGGCTGGGTAATCTTCAATTGGCTGATCTGCGTTTTATCCGTCAGTATCTGAGTCGTGCCTGCCTGTGTGCTGACGTTCACCGCTGAGTCCAGCATCCCCGCTACTTGAAGCCCTTCCGGAAGTTCCGCGAACACCCCGGCAAACGCCCATGTTTTGGCTAAATCCAGCGTGATCTGTGCATCCAGCGAAATCGTCTTGTCGCTCTGGTCTCCCATCGGCAGAACCATGTTGGCGATCTTCACAGTACCGGGCGCGGCAGCCATATTCGCCGAAGCGAGCCGAAGCTGTTTTTTTACCTGATCCACGGTACAGTCAAAATCCATTTGTGCGTCAGTGGCCGGTGTGGATACCTCCTCTTTTTTAATGACGAGCTTAGTAACGGTCCCCTTGCCCGCAGCCTTGACGGCTTCATCGGTCATGCTGACATTGCCGCTGGCCGCCAGATTGCCCTGCATCGATAATCCGCCCATATCCGTGAACTGCCCGACTAAGCGCTGTGTCTGGGCCAGATCGGCATCAATGTTGTAAGTCATGGCCTCGAGTGTTCCGGCACAGACCGCATTACAGAACTCCGATTCAACCTTGAACTGATCAATTTTGACGATTTTGCCATCTTGTCCGGCCTTCGCCGAAATAGTGATCGGCTTTTCAAAAACCATTCGCCGGTCGCCGCTGCCCTGCGCAAAATGACTGATAACCGCATCGGCCTTAAGCTGCTGAACCTGATTCTGGTTAATCTGAATCGTCGCATCCGCATTCAGTTCCCCGGCCATATCCATCGGCTGACCGGCTAAGGCGAATAACGGCTTCAAGCTGGCCAACTGCAACTTTGAAATCTGAACGTTAAAATCCCCGCCTTCCAGCATCCACCCTTTTTTTGCAGGCGTTGCGGTTCCTTTTGCAGAAATTTTTGAGGCATCGTTAACATCCATCGAGATATCAAGCGCCGACGGCTTTCCGGCATCGGCAATTTGAACATTCGAGGCAATATTGGTAAAGCGAACTTTTTGCGATCCATTGCCAATCAACTCAATGGTCGCCGAGCCGTCAATCAACTCCAGATTCATCTGATTGACAGGAAATACCGCCGCCGATGCGGCAGATTGTTTTGTCTGGGCCTTCGAACCGTCTGCGGCGGCCGGTTGCTTTTTCCCGTGTGATACCTTCAGATAAACCTGTGGGCGGTCAATCACTGTTTTGCCCAGTTTGACCTTGCCGCCCAGCAACGACATGTACCGGGGTTGCGTTTCGACACTGTCTATGGTCACGAAGGTGTTGCCGCTGCTGTCGGCATAGGATAGTTTTGTCAACTTGATGCCTTTGAACCAGCCGATGGAAAAATCGTCCATTTGAACCTGCCCGTCAACCGATTGATTGATCTTGCCCAGCAAGAGGTTTGTTCCCCCGGACGAAGACAGATACAACGGGACACCAAAGAAAATCAGCAGGACAACTCCCGCCAATACAACGAGACACCACTTAATCACTTTCAGTACTTTTCGAGGGCTTCCCTTTTTCTGAACCTTGACTTCCTCGCTCATTGTCGGCTCCCTTCCATACTATACTCGCAAGTTTATTGAAGTCGCTATCGATACATCCCACGTTTAACTGTTCATAATTTCTTCCGATTTCGCCTTGATGATTTCGTCAATCTGGCTAATCATTTTCTTGGTCAGTTCATCGACGTTGTCTTTGCCTTTTTTACAGTCGTCTTCGGTAATTGTTTTACCCTTCTGTTCATCATCCAACTGCTTATTCGCATCCCGCCGAATATTTCGAATGCTGACCTTGGTCTTCTCGCCCAACTGCTTGACCTGTCCAACGATTTGCGTGCGGCGTTCTTCACTCAAGGGAGGAATGTTCAGGCGAATCATCTTGCCGTCAAGAATCGGAGCCAGACTCAAATCACTGGTTTTAATCGCTTTTTCGATGTCTTTCAGGCATGCCGGATCAAACGGCTTGATCACAATCGAAGCCGGCTCCGGGGCCGCAATCGTGGCCAGCGACTTCAGCGGGGTCGGCGACCCGTAATAATCCACGCTCAGATTCTCGACCAGGCCCGGTGCGGCGCGGCCGGTACGAACGGATTTAAGCTCATGACGCAGAAAATCCACGGCTTTCTCCATGCCGGATGCATGCGTGGATATGATTTGTTTTGTCGGCATAACGTTCCTTTCTACTCGAATTTCGATTCTATACTGGTCGCGATTAACATTTCCCGTTGGTACGCGGCTATGTGCAGTTTCAATCTTAAGTTACGGGTTTACTCGCGGGAAATTGCTACCCTTAAGGGTATATAAAAATCTCTAAAGCGACTCCGTAATCAGCGTCCCGACCTTTTGGCCGTTCAGCGCTTTCGTAATGCTGCCTTCATCAAAGATATTGAGGACGATGATAGGGATCCGGTTTTCACGGCACAGACTGATGGCCGCCGGGTCCATCACTTTTAAATTCTGCTCCAGTACATTCTGATAGGTCATGGTTTCAATGAGTTTTGCATCTGCGTTCCTCATCGGATCATCGGTATACACCCCATCCACCTTAGTCGCTTTGATCATCAGATTCGCATTCAGTTCAGATGCCCGAAGCGCCGCACAGGTATCCGTTGAAAAGAAGGGATTGCCGGTCCCGCCGGCCAGAATAACAACACGCCCGACCTCAAGATGCCGAATGGCCCGCCGGCGAATAAACGGCTCACAAATCGCGGACACTTCAATCGCACTGCAAACACGGGTGGGCTGGCCGTTTTTCTCCAACGTTTCCTGCAGGGCACACGCATTAATCACAGTCGCCAGCATTCCCATATAGTCGGCCGTTGTCCGGGGAATATGGCTTTTTTGGGAAAATGTCGCACCTCGAAGAAAGTTGCCGCCTCCGACGACAATCGCAACCTGAAAGCCCAATTGGCTGATTTTCGCGATTCGCTCGGCAATGGACTCTATCGGATCGGCCTCGATTCCGAATCCGCCGGGCTCACAAAAGCTTTCCCCGGAAAGTTTTAACAACACGCGTTTGTACTGACTCATCGTCTTGACCTTCCCTGCTGAATAATCCATCAATAAAAAAGGCATCGAAAACGTCCATTCCCGATGCCTTCTATTATACCAAGGTCTTAACCAATTTCAATGCGTACAAAGCGTTTTATTTTGGCCTCGCCGCCGGCAGCTTTAGCGGCCTCTTTCAACGCCTCAGCAACTGTCTTGCTGTCGTCTTTAACAAACGCCTGCTCAATCAGACAGTTGTCCTTCAGGAACTTTTTAATCTTGCCGTCGATAATCTTGTCAATAATATTCGCCGGCTTGTCTTTGACCTGTTCGGCGGCAATACGGCGTTCTTTTTCAATCACCTCTGCATCAAAAGAATCCGGATTCAGCGACATCGGATTCATCGCCGTAATGTGCATGCAAATGCCGTCCACAACCGGTTTAACCGCAGCGGAAACAGCATCGCTATCGGTTTCGACTTCCACCATCGCCCCAACCTTGTTATTAAAATGAACATACGTGCCAATAACCCCGGTTCCTGCCAGTGTGTATCGACAAAAATCACCGACTTCGGTCTTCTCGCCGGTCTTGCTAACCGCGTCAGTGAGTATTTGGGAGAACTTCTTCCCGCCACAGTCAAGATCCATCAGTGCTTCGCCGCCCTGTTCCACCGGAGCCGCAAATCCGCACTCGAGGAGCTTTTTCGCAACGGCGACAAATTCTTCGCTCTTTGCCACAAAATCCGTCTCACAGCACAATGAAACCATAACCGCTGTCTTGCTGTCATCCGTGGTCTCGCAAAGCACACACCCCTCGGTAGTATCACGTCCGGCACGTTTTTCCAGTGTCGCAAGGCCTTTTTTACGAAGCAGTTCCATTGCTTTATCCAGATCCCCGTCTGTTTCACCGAGCGCTTTTTTGCAGTCCATCATTCCCTGACCGCTCATTTTACGAAGTTTCATGACCGTTGCCGCTGTAATTTCCGCCATTTTTCTTGAACTCCTGTGTTCTTGTATTCTATCGTTAAATTCCTGCCGTGTAATAGGTCTATCTCCATGGAAAAGAAGCTGGCCCTGCAAACTCACCCGCCTGCAGGAACCAGCATATTATCTATTCAGGATATTCCATATCCAAATACGGACTACTGAGCGCTCGCTTCAGACGTTTCAGTCACCTCAGAAGCTTCCGGCACAGAAACCTCCGGGGCGGAAACTTCCGGAGCAGCAACCTCCGCCGCCGCCGCCGGCTTGTCATCCTGCGGCTCTTCATCCTGAGCGCTGGCCAGTACGCGGCGGCGTGACGTGCGTGCCCGTTGTGTTCGGGTGGCTCCCATTGTCGTCACATCTTCCTGGCGGACCATGGTTTTGCCTTCGGCGATCGCGGTCGCCAGTTGATCCATCAGGATCTCAATGGCCTTGATGGAGTCATCATTGCTCGGAATCGCAACGTCAACCGTATCCGGATCTGAATCGGTGTCCATCAACGCGATGGTCGGAATACCCAGCTTTCGGGCCTCACGCAAGGCAATGTATTCTTTCTTGGCATCCACAGCGACCAGCGCACCGGGCATACGGTTCATTTTTCGAATGCCGTCAAGGTTGGTCTTGATCTTGGAAAGTTCGCGTTTCAGACGGGACCCCTGTTTTTTACCCTGGGCTTCGATGCTGCCGGTGGCGTCCATGCCTTCCAGCTCTTCCAGACGCTGAAGCCGGGAACGAATCGTCCTGAAGTTCGTCAGGGTTCCACCCAGCCACCGCTCAGACACATAATGCATTCCGCATTTTTCGGATGCATTCTGAATTGCCTTCTTTGCCTGGCGTTTGGTACCCACAAAAACAACGTCACGACCATTCGAAACCACGTTTTCAAGGAGCTTTTTAGCAATGATCAGCCCCTTTAGGGTTTCTTTAACATTAATAATGTGGATCATACCGCGTTTGCCAAAGATATATGGCTGCATCTTCGGGTTCCAACGGCTGACCGCGTGTCCAAAATGTACGCCCGCGCCAATCAGTTCGCGAGCAAGTTCCTTATTCACAGAAACTTACCTCCAATTTAGAAAAAGTATTCATTCAATTCATACACATACCCTGTCCGGCTACACAACCGGCAAGACGGATAAAGATACAGCATGACCCCCGTTTTTGTCAAGAAATTATAAAAAAAAGTGAAAATTTTTCTGTTTTTCCACGAAAAAAAGAAAAAAGATGACGACCTGAGACATCCCTTAATCTGTGAATTATGACTACAAGAAAAACAGTGATTCCAACCTTACAACTTCACCCGGACGCCTTCTTCCTGTGTTTGGGCCAGCCATTGCTTGATTTGATCCAGCAGCATTTGCAGTTCCCGGCTGCTGTCGAGCAGGTTTTCATACAACCGCCCATCGTTGACCAGCTTGCCCGCGGTGCCGCTGCCGGAATCGATCTTGGCCAGCAGTTGTCGTGTTTCTGACAAGATGCCCTCCAACTGCTCTGCGGCAAGTGCAATCTTATCTCCAATGACCTGTACTTTTTCACTGCTGGTATCTGAAAATGTCTGGATGGACTGAAGCGTCACATCGGCCTGCGACGATGCCGCCTCGATATTCGCAATCATTTTCTTGATATTGGCCTGGTTTTCACTGTCCCCAATGATAGCATTCGTATTCTCAGTAAGAGCAGCAATGGAATCAACCAGGTCTTCCAATTTGTCCTGAACCTCCGGCGGGAAAAAATCGCTTGCCATGCCCACTTGGCCGTCTTCTTTCACGAACCCGTTTTTTAAAAACTGACCCGACTGGGCCATGCCGGAAGATACGTCCCGCAACTCGATAAAACTGCTGCCCAAGCCCCGTTTCATCACAAATATCTCCACCTGCTCCGAAATGTCCACAAATCGGTCATCGATAGCGATGTGAACCCCCACCCTGTGGGAACCGCCGCGCATCTGCGGCGGGGACACTTTCACAACCCGGCCAATCTGGTATCCGCAGTATTGAACAGTCGTATCTTTCTGAACCCCCGGTGCCTCCGGAAAATAGACAAGGATCTCAAACGAATTGAATTTACTGACCACCTGCGGGAGATCGCGAAAGCGAAACAGCATGTAAAAAAATGCACACAGGGCGATGATTACAAAACTGCCGACGATCATATTTCGCCGTCTTTGTTTTGCCTGATAATCGGTCATTTTGTGTCCCTTTTTGGTTCTTGGCGTTCCATAAACAGCTCGCGTATCGCTCTCAGCGGATACCCGGACTTGTTCAGCTTTTGAATCAACCGAATCCGTTCTACCGCCTCAGCATCAAACATCCGACGACCGGACGGCGTGATACGGGTCGGTTCCAACAAACCCACCATTAAATAATACTGCAAACTTTGTTTTGAAACACCTGCTTTTTCAGCGGTTTCGCCAATCTGCATCAGTTCCTTGTGTTCCTGATTTTTTGATGTCTTTCGCTTCAATGTGTCTCGCAACTCGGTCTATCGGGCCAGCTTTTTGCTGAGGGCCTGCACCATGGTTAAAAAAGCACTCTCAATGTCCTTAAATTGCGGACTGAGCGTACTTTCTTTGGAACTCTTGTTATTCGTTGCTCTATTATTCGGCTTTTTTTGTGTAATAATCAAAATATAGTCGAAATTGGAGGGGATTTCGTGCTGATGCTGCCGAAACGCTTCCCGTCCCAGGCGTTTGAGCCGATTTCGAACCACCGCATTGCCAACGGATTTACTGACCGAAATTCCAAATCGCGGCATATCAAGGTCATTTGGGGCCGCGTAAAGGCGGAACATCCCCTTGCAAACAAAGCACTTGCCGGAAAGGACTTTGGCAAAGTCCCCGTCTGAAACAATTCGCTGTGATTTTCTGAAAAAACGCCGGACCAATTTCTTTCCTATTTTAACAGGGTCTATTTGAAATATCGGCAATTCAGCCGCTGTAAATGTAGTTTTGGGAAGAACTTAAAAAGACAGATTCCCATAAATCCGGGAGTATCCCGTGAAAATATAGTAGATCATCACGCCGGCAACGATGGCATAGACAATCCGCGGGGTCCACTGCGCTATCGTTGAAAACCGCATTTCGGCGTTTTCCGCGTGCATTTTAGCCAGTCGGAAAGCCGAATTATCCAGTTCGCCGCTTTCCTCTCCGACCTGCCACATACTAATGAATTCCGCCGGCAATTTGTTACTGAATCCCATACTCATCTCCTAGCCCAGATTAGCCCTTTCCTGTGCGCCTTTGAGATAGCCATACATAACCCGGTTAGAGACCACATCTGTCGCCATCTCGGCGCATTGAACAATCGGAATCCCCGCGCGGTAGGTAATCGCAAAAATTTTGGTGTACCGACTCAATTCAAGCTCACGAACGGCCTTGCCCAAAAGCGGCAGAAATATCGTAAACGAATCCAGCATCCAACGGAACGGGCCTTGCTTGGGCGTAAGGTATTTAACCGCCAAAATAACCGCCGCGGGGATATAAAAAAAAGCAAGTATTCCGAAAAAACCGCGGAAATAAATACCGGTGTCGAATTCATTCAACGCAAAAGGGACAACCGGGCCGATAAACGCTAACGCATGGATCATCAGCAACGGATAGATCATCCCCGAACGTATGGTTCGATTTAAACGCTGTCGAAACGAATACCACTGGCTTAATTCCTCAAACATCTCGGGAAGCTGGCCTGTTTCTTCCCCCACATGAATGAGCACCCTATCGAGTTTTTGGAATTTTGCCCGGCAATTCCGGACCGCATCCGAAAGCCCATTTCCCTGCGCGACATCCTGTTCAATCCGTGAAAACAGCCGACCGTATTTACCGCCCTTATGAACGGACTGCAACGCCCGCGTGATCGAAACACCTGCGTTCAGCATCACAGAAAGATTGTGATACAGATTAATTCGTGAATCCGCCACCGCATGGTTCCTTTATCTCAATAGCCCGGACAGGAACATACCCTTCAGGGTAATAAATCCCGCACGTAAATCCGTAACTTACGGTCATAACTCTACCTCGCCGCGCAGAAACGGGAATTTTCAATCGTGATCCGTTTAGAATCCCAGCGACCCGCCTGAATAGGTCAACTCCTGGACGGTTACCATTACACCGATACACTCCTGCAAACTTCCTGTAATTGTTTCAACCCGCCGGATCACCTCGTTACTCAAACTTCGGTCTATAATGGCCGTAATGCATTTGGAAACGGCCCCATTGCCCTTGACTGAAGACCCCGTCCCCGACTGAGCCGCGACTAAAGAGGAACTGCAGGATTGCCCGTCAAATACGTTCAGGGATGTGTCCTCCAAACTTGAAAGCGCCTCAAGAATCTCCAAAAAGGCACTTTCGTCCTGAACGAAGATATGGACCATGCTGCGGCGAAGAGGAAATTGGTCAGATACATCCTCCTTCGTCGCTTTAAGAAACAGGGATCGGAGTGTTTCACTGTCCGGGGCCTCGATCATCGCCCGGACAACAGAAGCATCCTGCAAGGCCTGTGAGACGGTCGAAAGCAGACGGATATGGGCGTTGTCGCTTTTTGGGGGGGAAATGATAAACACAAGCAGATGGACTTTCTGAGCATCCTCCGACTCAAACTCAACTCCTGCCGGGACCGTTAGTAAACCCACAACAAAATCCCGAACCCCTTTCATACGGCAATGGGGAATCGCAATGCCGTGCCCAAACGCGGTTGTGCCAAGAGTTTCCCGCTCCTGCATGGCCTCTAAAATTGCTTCTTCCGATACGTTTTTCAGAATCGCGGATTTTTTGGCCAGCGCCGCAATTTCACATAACGCCATGGCCTTATCGTCCACGGTTGAGCCAACTCGAATGCATTCGGTGCGCAACAGTTCCGTCAGTTTCATAAAGAGTCCTCAATTTGAATTTGTCCTTGTTTCATAAGACTCGAGCTTACTATTTTTTTGAAAAATCGCAAGTTTTTTATTTATATCCATCAGGGTAGTAAATCCCCGCGAGTAAGATCGTAACTTACGGCCACAGAGCTACATAGCCGCGCAGAAACGGGAAATCTCAATCGTAATCAGTATAATTGCCTGTGCCAAAAGCTTGATGGGATGAAGGACGGGTCTGTCGGTGAGATGTTCGATCTGCATCTTACAGGCGGCACATTCCGTCAGAATGATATCCGGATCTAATTCTAAAATTCTGTCCGCCAATAATGACCCCATTGCACCGGACAGGTCATGGTGTTTTTTCTGCATTCCCGCGGTGCCGGCCAACCCGCAGCAGCCGCCATTGATGTCTGTTATGCTCAGGCCGAATCCATTTAATAATTCCATGCTCGCGCCCGACAAACAAAGCGCCTTCAGATGGCATGGGGCATGATACGCCATCTTTCTGCCTGCAAATTTTTCGGGAACAGAGATCGTGTCGAATTTATTTTCAACCAACGGCTTCAGGAAATCCATCAATTCGAATGTATTTTTCGCTACCAAACGGGCGTGCTCACTGTCGCTGATCAGCCGCATCTCATCTTTGAGGCACAAGGCCGCACTGGGTTCTGAACAAACCACCTTATAGCCCTGCTGGACATAGGGCGCAATCTGTTTGAGGTTATATTCAATATCCTTTCGGGCCGTCTTAAGATTGCCATAGGCATAGGCCGGCAGCGGAACGGGACGCTGTTTGGGAACAACGACTTCGATGTTCAGCTTTTGCAGAACCTCCAGAACCGCAAAGCCCAACGCGTGATCATTCCAGTTCGCATAGCTATCCACGAAATAGACAACCCGATCTTCCGGACTATTCGGTTTTGACTGTTGGTTAAGATACCGTTGAGCTTTCTTGATAAAACAGCCGCGTTCAAAACGGGGAAATCGACGCGTTCGATCCAGGCCGATTGCTTTCTCAAGAATCCATCGGGTCGCCGGATGTGACAGGATCCAATTACTGACCGGCGCAAACGTACTGGCCAGCACACTGAGCCACCGGTTATGCGACATCGCCAGTTCAGCAGCCGTAAATCCTGTTTGCCGAGCCAGTTGGGTTCTGGCTTCAATAATGATTTTCGAGATATCCACTCCCGCGGGACATTCGATTGAACACATTTTGCAATTGACGCAAAGTCCGAGAATCTCTTTAAGTTTCTTTGCGTCAGACACTTCATCACCGAACTGCCCCGCCATCCAGGCACTGAGTAGATTTGCTTTTGCGCGGGAATTGGCCACTTCCTCGTTCAGTCCCCGAAAAACCGGACACATGCGTGAACCTGCCGCGTCGGCCAGGCAAACCCCGCACCCGTTACATTGCTCGGCTTCATAGCGAAATTCATCCGGCTTAAAATACAACTCCGTTTGAAAGTCCGCTGCCGCTTTCAGTTCTACGGCACGAAGGTGTTTGGTCATGACATCAGGGTCTTCATTGATAATTTTGCCGGGATTCAGGATGCCCGCCGGATCAAATATCCGTTTAATATCCTTGAGAACCTGATAATATTCCCGGCCATATTGGGCCTCTATAAAGGCGGCACGCAGCAGTCCATCGGCATGTTCCCCGCTGACCGATCCCCCCAATGACCACGCCAATGAAAATGTTTCCTGCGCAATTTGGCGCATCCGGTCAATATCTGCGGCCCGGCTTAAATCCAGATACGGGCGGATATGCAATTCCCCATCCCCCGCATGACCGTAAAACGTCATCGGGATATTATATTTTTGGCCGATCCGCTCCAGGCCAACGATATATTTATCCAGTTGGCTGTTCTGAACTGAAATATCTTCAATCACCGCAATTGGATGCGTGGGGCCTTTTTCACGATTTAGCAACGGCACCGCATCTTTGCGAGCCTTCCACAAAAACGCCTGCTCGGTTTCGTCCAGAACCGTGAGGTGTTTTGACGACAGGGACTTGACAGCATCAATGGTTGCGTCGATTTGGGCCTTAACACTTACAGAGCTATCGCCGACATGTTCGGCCAGCAGCGTCGCCGCACAATTGGCGGGAAGGACATCTTTGTACTTTGGAAACGTTTTCCTGGTCATCTCGATCAGGGCCTGATCCATCAGTTCACACGCCGCAGCTCCGCAGTCCACAATAACCGGAACCGCGCGGGCCATGGTTTCAAAATCAGCAAATTCAAACTGCACCAGTCCTTTGGCCCGCGGTACGGGAACGGTCCGGAGCGTAACCTCGGTGAATACCGCCAGCGTCCCTTCCGAGCCGGCCATGAGTTTGGCCAGGTTAATTCTTGAGTCGTGGACAATGTCTTGTATCGTATAGCCGCATCGATTTCTTCTGGTTGCGGGCTGAGCCTGACGGATCAATTCCTGTTTATCGGCCAATATTTCCAGGCACGCCGTGGCAACTTTCCCTTCCGGTCCTTCCGGATCGCCATACATGCTTTCTGTAAATTCCACACAGGTTCCATCGGCCAGGGCCCCGCGAACCGATTTTACATAATCGGCGATATAGCCGTACTGCAGGGAGTGAGCGCCGGTGGCGTTATTGGCAACAATTCCGCCGACGACGGCACGGTTTCCGCTGGATGGGTCCGGGCCGATTTTTCGACCCCATTTTGACACATGCAGATTCAGGGCATCCAGCACCACCCCCGGTTGGACACGGACCCATGAACCGTCCCGGGCCGTTTCAAGAATCGCATTCATATAACGGCGAACATCCAGCACGATTCCATCGATGAGCGATTCCCCTGCCACCCCGCTGCCGGCGCCGCGCGGCGCAAGCGAGATGCCGTTTTCCGCAGCGTATCGAATCACCGCGATCACATCCGATTCATTTTTTGGAGCGACGACGCATTGCGGCACAATTCGATAAATGCTCGCATCGGTACTAAACACCGTACGCGTATAAATATCGACAAAGACATCCCCCTTTATAAGGGATGCCAAGTCGGCACCAATTGTCTCGGCAGTTTTCATTCAGTATCCTTTCTCAAATCATCTCAAACGACACCCTTACTTTACCGCATTTTTCATTTCAAGCAAGCAAAAGTCGCTTGGCCTTGGAGATTGAATCGGGAAGAAGAACAGGCCTAAACCTGCCGCACAAAGATAGATGAGAATACACACAAACCGAAATCCCCGGAATGAAAAAAAACAAAAAGCACTCCCATTTTTGCCGCGGAGTGCTTGATTGCCACACAATGATGCAATAATGTCCCGAATCTTACAGTGAATTCGGCTCACCAAACAGGTTGCTACTGCCCGGGGCCGGTTCTTTAAAGCCGCGTTCCTTGGCGGCAAGCATTTCCTGTTTCAGCGGTTCCAACTGCGAAGCAGCTTCCTGTCCATACTGTGCTATCAGACTGTCAATCCGCTGAATATTGACATCCACAGCCGCCTCCTGTTCGGTGATTGGCAACCGTTTCCATTCAGAAAGCTCTTGCTTTTTGCCGCTGATAAAGGCGTCCATGTCTAAAGGAAGCAATGGAAAATAGCCAAGCCCATAATCAACAATCCTCATGGCTTCTGACTGGGTAAAACAAACTCCCATCTCCTCCCCTTTTTGAATCAGCTCATTCAGGGCCGTCTCTGTCATATTGGCAAGATCAAATGCTTCGATTAAATCGGCAAGCTGCATCTTGCTGTGCAGTACCAGCAGTTGGGATTTCAGCAGCCAGCATTTGACGTCATCCGTCTTTGATTGGTTCAAATTTCGGGATAGACCCGAAACTGATTCGAGGGCTTTTTTATATCCTTCGACTGACTGATCAAAATAGACAAAGGCCTTTTTCGCATCATCAGGATTACTGACCTGCAATTGACTCTGTACGAACGGCTTAAATTGCTCTTCCGTCGAATCCAGCAATGTTCTGAAGCGATCCGCCATGTTTTTTTGGGTCCTCACCAACGCCGAAGCGGTTAATGCCGCATACTGAGCACTGTCGGCCCATTGAACGGCCGCCGTGAACTCAGCATCTCTGGAAGCCACTTTCGTGAATTCCGCAATGGCTCCATCGTACACCGCGCAGATCTGACCCGCCATTTCGCGATACGCGGCCCATCCGGCCTTGATCTTCTTGGCAACAGCGGCAAGACGCTCCTGGCTACCCGCAATGTCCCTCTCGATTTCCTGCATCTGCTGCTTTAGACTGACACGTGCCTGCGATGTATTGATCGAGTCGATTCGGCCCTGGATATCCTGAATGCTTTGGGTTAATCCGTCAACACGAACCTGAGCCAGGGCGATATCGCTGTCTAAAAGAGACAGCTCATTTTCAGCGGCCTGTACCTTGATATAATAATCCTTGCGGTTTTCTAAAATGGCGAATGCCTGCTTTTCGAGATCGAGCCGCTGATCTCCTTTTGCCAATTCCGCCTGGCGCATCAAGTCGTCAGCATTGCTCTGGTGCTCATCTAAAACTGACTGCGTATGGTCTTGGCCTGTCTGTATAAGCTCTTTTTGAGACAGCAACTGCTCCATCTTTGCGCTGGCAAGTTCCAACTGTTTTTTAAGCCCTTCTTCCTGGTCCTGGCCATCGAGCAGTTTCTGCAATTGAATAATTTCATCATCATCCGTTTTGAGAAGCTTTTCGATTCGTTCCTTTTCGATGAGAAGACGCTCGGAACGTCTGAGTGCTTTTTCCAGGGTATCCACATCCTGCTGGAGCTGAAATGCTTTCAACCCCAAATCCGACTGCAAGCTCTGCCCCTGTGTCATTGCCAGATTGCCGCTGGCCAGTAACGCTGCATCCTTCGTCAGCCCTCCGGATCGATTTGTCTCCAACAGCGCCATGACCTGTTCCTGAGCACTCTTGTACTCTCTTTTTTCTGCCGAAAGCCGGACTGCATCAGCGGTTTGATTTCGCATCTCTTTGGCGGATTTGGCCTCGGGATTATCGGTGCAGCCCGTCATATACAGGGACAGCCCTCCGGCAAAAACCATCGCTAAAAAGCTTAAGATAAAAGACTTATGATTTCTTCGTCTCACCTGAATACTCCTAAAAATTATGATTCCGTCACGGCGGTATCGTACCGTTTTCAAAGGCAATGTGTCAAGGATTTTCTGTAAAACTGGGTAATATACCCTTCAGGGTAGTATCCCGATATATCGGGACCCGCGAGCAACACCGTAACTCACGATCAAGGCCCTGCATCGCCGCGACTCAAGGGGAATTTTCAATCGCAATCACTCTATAAGCCCATCTATATCACTATATTATCGTCCGAATCGACTTAAAAAGTAAGCTCTAACCCAAAAAAAGTCACGGCATTGTCGGGAATTCTTTTTGAAGCGATTCAATATCCAGTTTTTTGATGAACTCGGGGAGACCTGTCCAGATTTCGTGAAAGCCGAAAGGGCCATTGCGCATTTCATCGATTGCCTTTTCCGTATCCCACCCCTCAATAACAATTCGATACACTGCCACCATTGTTCCGGTACGGTCGGCACCGTGCATACAATGAACAAAAACCGACTGTTTTTCCGGATCTGTCACAATTTTCAGAAACGCTTTCACCGCTTCCGGTTCCGGATCCCATGCCTCCATCCGGATGTGTTCATAACCGAGTTTTGTTCCTTCCAACTCGTCTCTGTCAGAATGAAGACTTCGCAGATTCACCACGGTCTTGATTCCAATTTTTTCAAGTTCCTTAAATCCTTGGGCCGTTGGCTGTTCACCCCGGTAGAGCGTATCAGACACTTTATAAAAATTGCCGCACCCGGGCAGGTCAATTTTTTTAGCCGTGGTAAATTGTGCCGGGTCGGTCTCGGTGGCTTCGGGGCTTTGGGGAGTTGATTTTTCACATCCGTTCATGGTCCCCAGTATTAAGACCAGAACCAAGAACCCCCAGAACACGGTTGATTTCATACGCCTGTCTCCCTTTATTCGTTGATCCATTTGAACTGTAATTCGACTTCTTCGTTTTTGCCTTCGCGTTCATGCTCGATATTGAAAGTGATTTTCGCGGGAATATAGATGCGTTCGTTGGCAATCTGAATGCGAAACGGCTTGCCGGCTTCAAGACAGTCTGCCAGACGACGCAGTTTCTGGGCTGTTTGCTTGACGGTGTACGTTTTTTCGATATCCCGTCCTTTTTTCTTTTTGCCCATTGGAATCTCCCTTTGAAATAAGTAGTTTTCTCTTTAAGATGCGCGTTCAGTCCTTCTGTTGCGAATTTTCCAGCATTTTTTCCCATCCGGCCATTTCCTCCAATCGCCGAACGATATCCAAGTGCTGGGTGCAGGCCATTTCGCAGCGTCCGCACTGGATACAGTCGGCTGCATTGGCTTTACGGTCGGCAAGCAGCAGCCATTTCTGCTGAAAATCAAGCTGCTTAACCATTTCCTCCTCGGTTTTATTCATCAGCAGCTTTTCATTGTAATACTGCATAAAATTGGAAACCGGAATATCGACCGGGCAACGCCCCATGCAGTAGCCGCAGCCGGTACAGAGTTTGTCCATTTTATCCGTCACATGGCCGCGGATCCGCTCGATATCGGCGTCTGTAAACGGGGTGGCCTTATCGGCGACGTTACACGCCATGTCAACATGCTCCTTGGTCGTAAACCCGTTCAACGTAATCGTAATCTCCGGGCAGCTGATGCAGAACCGCAATGCCGCCTGGGTGGGAGTTTCGCCTTCGCCTGCAAGAAAAGCCAGAGATTCTTCACTCTGCGGAATAATCCCCCCTGCCAGCGGATTCATCGCCACGACCCCAAGCCCGGCCTTGTGGGCGGCCTGTACACCCTCCCACCGGTACAGGAAATTCAGGATGTTGACGCCGAGCAGAACCCCTTCGAATTCATTGTTGCTGACAAGATCCTGCACTTCGGGCCCGCGCAGGTGGGTTGACACGACGATATGTTTGATTTTGCCCTGTTCTTTGCATTTGAGCAGGCCGTCGTACTGGCCGCCGGGTTTCATCGCCAGTTCGTATTCTTTCCAACGGCGGATGCACCAAACGTGATAAAAGTCGATATAGTCGGTGTTCAGGCGTGTGAGGGACTTATCGATCTGGGCGATTGCCTTATCGGCCGTATCAAATTCTTCAGGCATCCCTTTGGTGGATACGTACAGGTTCTCACGCTGATCGGCCATTTGGCTGATCGCAAGACCGAAAATATCCTCACTTTGGTCTTCGCAATAACCCGGTGCGGTGTCCAGATAGGTAATGCCCTGATCAACCGCGTACCGCAGCAGGTCGGCATTTGCTTGCTGCGACTGTTTGAGATCAAACCGCATTCCGCCAAAACCAACGGCACTGACCCGGAGTCCGGTTTTTCCATAAATATTGTAAATCACAGGCATCCTTTCAAGTATCAGGAACACATTCTATCGCATCATTTGAGATGTTTCAATTCTTTTCAGGATTTGCGGGGCAAATCCTGTCTATCGGATTCATGCGATTGCCCTGTTGTCCTGATAAAGGCACTGGACAAACCAGTCAATCCTGCTATACTGATCACGATTGAATTTTCCCGTTGGGTCGCGGCTATGTAGGGTATTGACCGCAAGTTACGACCCCGCTCGCGGGAACTTACTACCCTTAAGGGTATAAAATGCTTTCATGGAACTGTATCCATTAAAATTTAAGCCGATTTTCAAGGAACGCATCTGGGGCGGACAGCGACTGCGCGAGGTCTTCGGCAAGGACCTGCCCGCTGACGTCAAAATTGGTGAAAGCTGGGAACTGGCGGACCTGCCGGAAGATAAATCGAAAATCGCCAACGGGCCGTTAGCAGGTCAAACGATCGACCAGGTCATCGCTGAGTTCGGAACCGCCATTACAGGCAAAGACGACTACCGCCCCCCCCTGCCGCTGCTGATCAAAATTCTCGACGCACAAGATGTCCTTAGCGTACAGGTGCATCCGGACGCGGCAACCTGCAAACGCACCGAAAAAGGCGACCCCAAGACCGAATGCTGGTATATTATCGACGCCCAGCCCGGAGCGGCTATCTACAAAGGGCTTCAGCCCGGCACCACCAAACAACAGTTCGCTGATGCCATCGCTAACGGTACCTGCGAAGAGTATCTTGTCAAGGTCCCGGTCAAGGTCGGCGAATGTCATTTTCTGCCATCCGGAACCTGCCATGCGATTGGCGCGGGCCTGCTTATTGCGGAAATCCAGCAGCCCTCGGATACGACCTATCGCGTCTATGACTGGAACCGGGTAGACCCCAACACCGGCCAGGGACGGCAACTGCACGTTGAAGACGCACTGGAAAGCATCCACTTCGATCCGGCAGGCGATAATCTATCCGTCAATACGTTAGGACGACTGGTCGACGCCCAAGAGTTCAAAGTGGACAAAGGCCATCAAGCCGCGGGATGCGAGGTCTTGCTGAGCAAAAAGATGAAAGTGTTATTGATTCTGAGCGGCTCCGGTCAAATCACAGCCGAGAACACCGAGCCGGTCGGATTTGATAAAGGCGACTGCCTGCTGATACCGGCGGCATTTGAAGGCGTCATGAATTTCAGCAAAGAATGTGAATACTTAATCGCAACTGTTTGGTAATCCCCCTGAGGGTAATAAATGTCCGCGAAGACAACTCTAAAGTGTCTTGAAATGAGACATAGCCGCGCAGTTGGCTCAGTCTTATAGAAAAATTGGTAAATGGTAAGCTATGTTGAAACCAAGTGAAAATCCGCCGATGGTCTGGCCCGAGGAACGATCCATTTCTGATTTTGACGGTCCGTGGTGGGTTGCGCATACGAAGTCGCGAAATGAAAAAGCACTGGCCTGGCAATTGGTCAACCGTGTGCCCTACTTCCTGCCGATGCACTGGAAAACATCGAAAGCCCGCGGCCGGACCATTCGCTCGCTGCTGCCTCTGTTTCCAGGATATCTCTTCTTTTGCGGGGGTGACGACGAGCGGCTGGAGGTGCTGAAAACAAACCGAACCGCGAACATTATTCCCGTTGAAAACCAAGACCTGCTCGTTCGGGAGCTGCTTCCCATCGAAACATTGCTGAAACTCGGCAAAACCGTTCTGCCGCATGAGTATATTCAGGTCGGCCAAAAGTGCCGCGTTACAGTGGGCCCGCTTCAGGGCACCGAAGGCATTGTCGTCCAAACACCCAAGGAAACCCGGCTGGTCATGCAGGTGGACATGCTGGGACAGGCCGCCAGCGTTGAAATCGCTTACGATATGATTGAAAAAATCGACGATTAAAAACTCTATCCGTTTTAAAAGGGGAAAACAATGGACAAGATGGCTTATTTCGTATGCGTTGTAGGGGCCTTGACGGCCGTATGGGCGATCACAGTACTGTTCAAACCCGACTGGATGAAAAAGAGCATTGGATTTATTCAAAAAGGAAGATTGGTCTATCTCGTTATCGGGACGAAAAACACGGTAGGGATCATCTTTCTGATTTTCGCCAGAGAGTGCAGGTGGCCCCTGTTCATTATTATTCTCGGCGTCTTGATAACGAGCGGCACGACACTATTCTGTATGCTGTCCCTCGAAAAGATCAAGGCCTATCTAAACTGGTGGCTTGCACGCCCTGTCTGGATGTATCGTGTTTGGGGCGTTTTAGCAGCCCTGTTCGGCGGTTTACTGATCTGGGCCGGAATACCAAAAATTTAAATGATGAAAACACTAAAATCATACACGCACAACTCGTTCTGCACAATTGTATCACTACTTATATTTCTATCCGCGTCTTCCACGGTATCTGCCCTGAAGGAAGCCCTCGGAAAAGACGGCATCAACGCCTATGCCGTCCATGAAAAAGGCATCACCGGCGCAGGCGTTAACATCGGCCTGCTTTCAAACGGCAACGTCCGCGACAGTCACATCGCATTTGAGCGGGAAAACGGTTCGGCGGTTCGTCTTCATGACTTTACCGACTCCGGTCTGTCCCGCTCTTCGCATGACACCGAGATGGCGGGCATCATCCTTTCCAACGGTTCGTCAAGCCATCCGGACCAGATCGGCGGCGCACCCGGGGCCAAACTTCACAGCGGGCGCTTTTCCGACAAAAGTCTCTACCAGCGTACCATCACGAATGCTTTAGACGAATTAATCAAAAAGCACTATTGCCGAATCATTATGACCGGCATCCAATTGCCGAAAGAAATCGTCTCTGCAGATGGCAATTCGAACTGGGCGAAGCTGTATGACTATTACGCCGAAACCTATGATGTCATCTTTGCCGTTGCGGCGGGAAATTCATCGCCGCAGGTGACTGTTTTCGGAGACATTTACAACGGAATCGCCGCCGCCGGAATGGTCAAGAGCGACCCCAACGGCATCTATGACAAAATTGGCTCGATCAGCAACCACGGTCCCACCGCCGACGGCCGTAAAAAGCCGGAGGTCTCCGCCCCCACGCAGGGCCTTGTCGCTCCAACCAGCACCGGCGACGATCAGTGGGAAACGCTGGATCCAACCGGCCTCGGACTGACCAGCTATGCGATTCCGCACACTGTCGGTGTGGCGGCCCTATTATTGGAAACTGCCGCCAAATGCCCCGCAGAGAACGACGACAGAACCGAGGTCATTAAAGCGGTCATCATTAATTCAGCGGATCCGGTTCCGTTTAACACCGATACCTCCCTCTCAAATCCGGCCGACTCAACAACCGTATGGAATCCCGACAGCGGATACGGCAAACTCGACGCGTTGAAGGCCTATGAAACACTGACGGCAGGATCCGTCTCGCAAAAAACGCCAACCCGGCAAACCAAGGGCTGGGCCTATGACGTCATTGGAAAGACCCAAATGCAGGAATATCAAATTCAGGCCGCCAAAAATAAACGCCTGATTGTAACCGTGACCTGGCATCGAAAACTTCAAAAGATCGGCAGCAAGTATTTCGAAGAGCCCGTACCGTTCCGCCTTGACCTGAAAATTCTCTCGCCGGCGGGCAAGATGCTTGCTTTTGAAACAGCCGGCCCGAACAATCTGATCAAAGCCGACCTGCTGCTCAGAGAGGATGGTCAATATACCGTCGTCCTGAAAAACCCCACCCTCGCTGAAAATCGGGACTACGGCCTGGCCTTTGAAGTCACTGAACCGTAAACCGGCACCCGGAAGCTCACTTGCGGACTTGAGATGTAACCATAATATACATAACAAGTTACGCGTTTTTTGTTGGGTGTTCGCTTGAAATAGTGTTATATTTCAAGGAACTTTTTGGATTTGTCCGATAACAGTGGCATGGTTTAACTGTTTTTTAGGAGTACTTACCATGCCAGCAAAACTGATTGACCAAACGGATAA
>Ga0224495_10000635_pt1 | contig 26950 bp, 29 predicted proteins | sample SF_Jul11_sed_USG_FD_168128 | JGI IMG/M metagenome (GOLD analysis project Ga0224495, IMG submission 168128) | Sediment microbial communities from San Francisco Bay, California, United States - SF_Jul11_sed_USGS_4_1 | ecosystem: Environmental > Aquatic > Marine > Sediment | place: USA: California...
GTTCGGGTTTAAAGAAATCAGGCACGGCGTTATCGGCTGTCCCACAGGTTCTTGTTACAATGACCTAAAGACCAAACAAACTACCGTGCCTGCAACAACACAATACTGCTTTTTGAAGATATAAGACTGAGCTAACCCGCATATCACGGACACTTTTAATAGTCCGCGTAGGGCGCAATCACTATTGCGCCGAATGAGATCATGAGGTGCAATGCACTTCGCTTATTGACCCCCTGCATGACTTTTATTTTTGGCATTTAGAACAATAAAAACTGGAGCGCTGCCCCTGCTTGATCTGTTTGATGAACCCACCGCATCGGCGGCACGGTTCGCCTGCTCTGCCGTAGACCCAATAGTTTTGCTGGAAGTAGCCGGGCTGGCCATCACTGCCGACGAAATCGCGCAGCGTGCTGCCGCCCTGCTTGATCGCTTCGGTCAGCGTGGTCTTGATCTCTTTCACCAGTTGTTCGCAGCGCGGCAGGCTGAGTTTTCCGGCGGCGAGTTGCGGTTTGATTCCGGCACGGAACAGGGCTTCGTTAGCATAGATGTTGCCGATGCCGACGACGATATGGTTGTCCATGACGACGAGCTTGATCGCGGCGGTTTTTTTGCGCGTGGCGGTGTAGAGATAGCGTGCGTTGAAATCTTTTTCTAATGGCTCCGGCCCGAGGTGGGCGAGCAGTGGGGGAGTGTGCACATCCCCGCTATGCCACAGCACGGCACCGAAGCGGCGCGGGTCGCGCAGGCGCATCATCTTGATGTTATCGCCAGACTCAACATCCGTTCGCCCTGAGCCTGTCGAAGGGTGAATGGATTTTTGTGCTTCGACAAGTTCAGCACGAACGGCTGATGGTTTTGACAGCACCAGATCGAAGTGGTCGTGCTTTTCCGGCGGTGTGTTCGCTGGCAGGATGCGCAGGCTACCGGACATGCCAAGGTGCAGGATTAGCGTGCCGTTGCCGCAATCGGCCAGCAGGTATTTGGCGCGACGTGTGAGCGAGAGGATGGTTTGCCCGCGCAGCAGCTTCGGCAGATTGTTCGGGATCGGCCAGCGCAGGTTGCCGTTACGGATGATGACATCCTTGATGGTTGCGCCGACAAGGTGCTTGCTTAATCCGCGGCGCGTTGTTTCTACTTCGGGTAGTTCGGGCATGGCATATTGTTATCAATCAAAAACATGGGTGTCCGCAGATTACACAGATTGGCGCAGATTAAACAACATGAACAGATGGTGTTGATGTGCGGTAAATAATGATCGGGAATCAAAGTGTCTAAATCTGTTTAGTCTGCGGATCGAACTGTTTTCATGATCTGCGGCGCCTCCACCAGATATACCCCCCAACGCCTGCAAACAGCAGCGGCACGACCAGCAGGAAGCTGATGCCGATGATGTTGAGGTGCGTCGCGCTCAGTGTCAGGCTGCTGTCTTTTGCGGCACGCGGTTGCAGGGTGATGAGGTTTTCTTCGCCAGCCAGCCAGTTCACCATGTTGAGGCCCAGATCGACGTTGCCGCCGTTGCCGGCGTAGCTGTTGGCGAGGAATGCGCCGTTGCCGACCACGACGATGCGTTGGTCGCGGTCATTGATGTGGCGCTGTAGTGCTATCGCGATGATGGCGGGGCCGGGCGTGTCTCTTTTTTTGTCGAAGCGCGGCGGCACGTTGTCGTCGGGTTTGTTGCGGCTCACCCAGCCGCGCGCGGCGACTTCCACCAGGGCTTGGCGCTGCCAGCCCGGATTGTCGCCGGGGATTAGTGGTCGTGCCGAGGGGAATGCGGTGATCAGGCTGAAGTCGCGCGTGATGGCGTGCGGTGGATAAGTCGCGCCCAGCGCCCAGGTGGCGGGTGCGTTCATTTCGGCGGCGGCAGGGTCGATCACGATGCCGGGCGGCAATAGCAGGTCGAGTTTTTCTGCGAGGCGTTCCAGTCCGTGCAGTGGTTCGGCGTCTACCAGCCAGAGCAGGTTGCCGCCGCGCTCGATGTAGCGCAGCAGCTTGTCCGTTTCGCCGCGCATCAGGTCGAGTTGCGGCTGGGTGACGACCAGCACGCTGGTATTGGTCGGCACTTCCTGCGTCAGAGCCAGATTCAGGCTGCCGAGTTTGAAACCGTTCTGTTTGAGCTTGGCGCCGAAGGGCATGCCCAGATCGTGGTTGGCGATGCCGTCGAGTTTGCGTTCGCCGTGCCCTTCCAGATACATCACGGTTTGGTCGCGGGTGTGCGCCAGGCGCAGCAGGGTGCCGGTGAGTATCTGTTCGTTGATCTTGGTCAGGTGTTCGCTGCGCCCCGCGTATTCGATCACCATTTCGCCGTTGAGCTGGATGCCGGCCGCACGGGTTTTTTCGCCTTCCGCTACCGGGTCGATGAATGCCAGTTGGATGTCGGGTTTGTAGCGCTGGTAGAGCGACAGGAAGTCGCGAATAATCTTGCGGATATCGCCGAGTCGCGCGTCCTGTTCCGTGGCATACACGGTGATGATAAGCGGCCCGTTCATCTGGCCGAGCACTTTGACGCTGACGGGGTCGAGGCTGTTGTTGGCATTATGCGTGATGTCGCGCTGCACGTGATAACGGGTGGCGAGGTAGCCCAGGCCGGAGGCTATTGTTGTCAACAGCAATACGAAGAGGGCGTTTCTAAGTGCGGCATTGCGCAACAAAGGGGAAGTGAGGAATTTACGCGGCATGGTTTACCCGTATCGACGATTGTTGTTGATGCGGCGCATCGCCAGCAGCAGGAATACGCCGCTGAACAGGACGAAGAATAGGACGTCGCGGCTATCAAGCAGGCCTGAGTTGAAGTTCTGGAAGTGGTGCAGGGGCGAAGTCAGATGCCAGAACGAGTCAGGCGCCGATGCGCCGATATCGGCCAGCCACAGGCCGAGCAGCACGGCTATCGCACCGATGGCTGCGATGATGGGTTGGGCGGTGAGCGCCGAGATATACAGACCCAGCGCGACATAGCTGGCGGTGAGCAGCAGCAATCCGACGCAGTTGCTCAGCATCAGGCCATGGTCGAGATCGGTGCCGGGAGCCAGTGTGTACAGCATCAGCGGAACGCTCCCGGTCAGCGCAATCAGGAAGATGAGCAGGCCGAGGAATTTGCCGAGGATGATGTGGCGGCTGCTCAACGGAGATGAGAGCAACAGCGCGATTGTCTGGTTGCGGCGTTCTTCGGCGATCAGCCGCATGGTGAACAGGGGCACCAGCATCATCATCAGTAGCGCCACCATGTTGAACATCGGGGAGGCGAGGATGACTGTCACGCCGGGCGCATTTTCGACTTGCGCCAATTGCGGCTGGAAATCGAGAAAGGATTGCAGCGCGTTCAGGAAGAACCAGGCGAAGACGAATTGCAGCACGGCAAACACGAACCAGGTGGACGGCATGACGATCAGGCTGCGTAGCTCGCGCAGTGCGATCAGGCGGATCATGGCTGCGCCTCGGTCTCGTGCTGTTCGGTCATGCGGATAAAATTCTCTTCCAGTCTGCCGGCCTCGCCGCCGTGGCGATCCAGCTCGGCAGTTGTGCCGCTGAAGACCAGTGTGCCGCGGTGCAGTATCTCGACGCGGTCGCATACACTTTCGACTTCGCTGAGCAGGTGTGTGGAGAGGATTACGCTGTGGGTGTCGCCAAGCTCGCGGATCAGGGTGCGTACTTCGCGTATTTGGGCGGGATCGAGGCCGACGGTGGGCTCGTCGAGCACGATCACGTCGGGGCTGTGGATGATGGCCTGTGCGATGCCGACGCGCTGCTGATAGCCTTTGGACAGCGTGCCGATGATTTTTTTTCCGACAGTTGTCAGGCCGCAGTGCTGTTTGGCCCGGCTAAGCGCATCTGCTACGTTGGCCTCCATGCCGCGCAGGCGGGCGGTAAAGATCAGGTAATCATCCACGTTAAGTTCGCGGTACAAGGGCGGAGTTTCCGGCAGATAGCCGATATGCGACTTGGCTTGCATCGGTTTGTGCAGCAGGTTAATGCCGCAGATTTCGATGTTGCATCCCTCTGTTTCGGTATTGTCCGGCAGCAGGCAACCCGTCAGCATTTGCAGCGTGGTGCTCTTGCCGGCCCCGTTGTGCCCGAGCAGGCCCAGAACTTCACCGCGTTTTAATTCCAGCGATACATTACGAATGACAGTGTGGCTGCCAAAGCGGCGTGTCAGATGGCGTGCGGAAAGTGTTATTTCGGGAGTGGCGTTGGACAAGGTTTGCGGGCTGCCGAGGTTGTGGGTTCGGTTAAATATAACCTATTATGTGCGACTTCATCAAAAGCAATATCAGTCATGACACAGTTTAAATATATCCTTCCCGTCGTATTGCTAATGACGGCTTGCGCACAAACACCCAGGCAAGAGCTGGTGGTGGATCAAGAGGAGTCCGGTGAGCAGCAGGTGGTCGAACAGGCGGTACTGCCCGATGTCGAGTTGAGCAGCGAGCTGCTTTACGATTATTTGTTGTCCGAAGTCGCCAGTCAACGTGGGGATATGGCAATAGCCAGTGAGTGGAGCACCAGTCTGGCAAGGAAGACTCGCGACCCCCGTCTGGCCATGCGTGCAGCGCACATGGCGATTCAATCCGGACAAATGGACAGTGCGATCGAATCCCTGCAAATCTGGCGTGAGGCCGACCCGAACTCTGTGATGGCGAGGCGCATGCTGTCCTCGGTGTTGTTGCGCATCGGCAGAATAGACGAGGCGCGCAACGAATTCGTTCGTGTGCTGGAGGCGGATGAGAAACATGCCGGACAGAACATCATGCAGATATTTCAGATGCTGGCGTCTTATCCCGACAAGGTGGCGGCTATGCAGTTGATGCGAGAACTTGCTTCGCTCTATCCCGATGTGGCGGAGTCGCATTGGGCGGTTGCGCAATTGGCTTATTCTTCCGGTGACGAAGAGTTGGCACTGGTCGAGATACGGCAAGCGCACAAGTTGCGCCCGGAATGGGATATGGCGGTCTCTCTGGAGGCGCAGTTGTTGCAGAAGAGTGCGCCCAATCAGGGTTTGGAGGTGTTGCGATATTACCTGATGGGTTATCCGGAAGCGCGCGAAATCCGGCTGCAATATGCCCGTGCGCTGTTGGAGCAGAAACAGTTCAAGCTGGCGCGCGATCAATTTCAGCAACTGGCGGATGAGAACCCTGAAAACGCGGATATGGCATACGCGGTCGCGCTGATATCCCTGCAATTGAATGATCTGTCGAGAGCGGAGGAGCAGTTTAAGCAGGCTTTGAGCCGGGGCAGGAAGGATCGCGATACGGTGCAATTCTATCTTGGCCAGTTGAGTGAGGCCAAAAACAATGAAGCCGAGGCGATCGAGCGTTACCGTGAAGTGGGCGGCGGTGATTACCAGTTTGCCGCGCAAGTGCGCATCGCTTACTTGCTGGGCAAGAACGGGCAGGTGGATGAGGCGCGTCAGTACTTGCTTCAATTACAGCCGGCGGACGATCTTCAGCGGATAAAGCTGGTGACGGTTGAAGCGCAAATATTGCGTTCGGCGAATCGGTTCGACGAGGCATACCGGTTGTTACAACTGAACCTTGAGAAATCGCCCAACCATCCAGAGTTGCTCTATGAAACTGCGATGATGGCTGAAAAGAACAATGAGCGCGATGTGTTCGAGAAGTTGATTCGCAAGCTGATCCAGCTTGAGCCGGATCGCGCACATGCCTACAACGCATTGGGTTATAGCCTGCTTGAACATAACGAGCGTATTCCTGAAGCCATGGAGCTGGTAAAGAAAGCTATTCAACTGGCTCCGGATGATGCGGCCATTATCGATAGCATGGGATGGGCATATTTTATTACCGGAAATTATGACGAAAGCCTGAAGTTTTTACGGCAAGCCTTTTCGCTCAACTCCGATCCCGAGATAGCGGCACATCTGGGTGAGGTGCTATGGATGCGCGGCGAGAGGGATGAGGCTGAAAAGATATGGCGGGATAACCTGAAGGTGAACCCGGAAAATACGGTGTTGAAAGCGGTAATGAAGCGTTTCATTCCTTGAGGCGAGGGGCATTTGATACGCGGACTTTTATTGTTTTCAGCCATTCTCTTGGGCGGTTGTGCTTCATTGTCTTCCGCACCTGTGCTGACCCCTCGTCCTGCACAGCCTGAGCTGGTTTCGTTCGCGATGAACGGGCGCGTCTCAATCAGCCATCAGGGTAAAAAGCAATCGGCCGGATTGCGCTGGATACATTTGGCGCTATCGGACGAGATTTTGCTGCTTACGCCGCTTGGACAGACTGCCGCACGGATTTACAGCGATGCTGAAACAGCGACGATCGATACCGACGGGAAGCATTTCCAGGCGGATGATGTGGAATCCCTGATGCAACAGGAGTTGGGCTGGCATTTACCTTTGAGCAGTTTGCATCACTGGGTGCTGGGTATGCCGGCTGATACGGAGCCCGCACAAATCGGGCGTTCTGAAAATGCCCAAATCAGTCTGATTAATCAGGACGGATGGGAGGTTAGGTATTTGCGTTATGAGGAAACCCTGCCCGCACGTATGCAGTTGAACCACGAGGATCTGCAAGTGCAACTGCTCATAGACGAGTGGGACTGGAATCCGTGAAGGGAATATCAAGATGAAGCTGACCTGTCCGGCACCCGCCAAACTTAATCTGTTTCTGCATGTTGTCGGGCGCAGGCAGGACGGATATCACCTATTGCAAACATTGTTTCGCTTCATCGATTTGCACGATACATTGCATTTCACGCTACGCGAAGATGGGCAGGTGCATCGAACCAATACTGTCGAAGGGGTGGCCGAGGAGCTGGATTTATGTGTCCGCGCGGCGCGCCTGTTGCAGGCCGAGACCGGATGTGCTTTGGGCGTAGATATTACGCTGGAGAAACGTATCCCGATGGGCGGCGGGCTGGGGGGGGGGAGTTCGGATGCGGCAACCACCCTGATAGCGCTGAATCGCATGTGGGAGCTTGGCCTGTCGCGTCAACGGCTGATGCAGATTGGCCTGAATCTGGGCGCGGATTTACCGGTGTTCGTGTTCGGCGAGAATGCGTTTGCGGAGGGCGTGGGCGAGGAGTTGCAAACTTGCCCTTTGCCGGAAGCTTGGTATGCGGTGCTTTTCCCGCCGATACACGTCTCGACAGCACGGATTTTTGCACATCCGGAATTGACACGCGATACGGTTTCCATCACAATGCGCGCCCTCTTGGAGCGGCACGGGCAACTTCGTAATGACCTGCAACCGGTAGTGTGCGGTCTCTACCCGGAAGTTGCCAGATATTTGGCGATTCTTAACGGTTTTGGCGAGGCGATGATGACCGGGTCGGGTGCCTGTGTGTTTGCCGAGTTTGCCGACCGTAGTGAGGCCGAAGCAGTGATTAAGCAGTTGCCGCACGGCATGCGTGGTGTGGTGGCGCAAGGTTTAGCAAAGCATCCGTTGCATGATTGGGTGCTTGATTGAAGGGTAGGGGCGATTCATGAATCGCCCGTTACAGATGGGGAGTCGCCAAGTGGTAAGGCACCGGATTTTGATTCCGGCATTCGCAGGTTCGATCCCTGCCTCCCCAGCCAGGTTTTCAGGGCTTCAAGCCCTGCCGTTATGATTTATTAAGGGGTCGCACGTGTCCTACGACAGCTTGATGGTGTTCACCGGCAATGCCAATCCTAAGCTCGCAGAAGCGGTTGCGAAATATCTGCACATCCATCTCGGGCGCGCCTCGGTGAGCCGCTTCTCCGACGGTGAAGTGATGGTGGAGCTCTTGGAGAATGTGCGCGGAAAAGATGTGTTCGTGCTGCAATCCACCTGCGCGCCGACCAATGATAATTTGATGGAAGTGCTGGTGATGGTGGATGCGTTGAAGCGCGCTTCCGCCGGTCGTATCACTGCCGCGATGCCGTATTTTGGCTACGCGCGCCAGGATCGCCGTTTGCGCTCGGCGCGCGTGGCAATCACCGCCAAGCTGGTTGCGGATATGTTGAGCAGTGCAGGCGTGGACCGGTTGTTGACGATGGATCTGCACTCCGACCAGATACAGGGATTTTTCGATATTCCGGTAGACAATATTTACGCCAGCCCGATCCTGCTGTCGGATGTGTGGAAGCACAATTATCCGAACCTGATCGTGGTATCGCCCGATGTTGGCGGTGTGGTGCGTGCCCGTGCGTTGGCGAAGCAACTGGATGCCGACTTGGCGATCATCGACAAGCGCCGCCCTAAACCGGGCGTGGCTAAGGTGATGAACATCATCGGCGAAGTAGCGGGGCGCACCTGTTTGATCATGGACGACATGGTGGATACCGCCAACACGTTGTGCGAAGCCGCTAATGCGTTGAAAGAAAAAGGTGCCACGCGCGTGCTGGCTTATTGCACCCATCCGGTACTGTCCGGCCCGGCGATCGAGCGCATCGAGAATTCTGCGATGGATGAGTTGGTGGTCACCGACACCATCCCGTTGAGCGAAACGGCGCGCAACTGCAAGCGCATTCGCCAGTTGAGTACGGCAGAATTGCTGGCGGAAACGATACGCCGCATCAATAACGAAGAATCGGTCAGTTCCCTGTTTACTGAATAAACAGGCTTACCGAATAGGCCGCGTTGTAAAAGTTTTAGCGGCAGCCATGTTGGTTGCTGCAACACAGGGATCGCCTGGTCGCGGACGATTCCGTTTTTTGGAGAAGTAAAATGACAATCGAAATCACTGCAACAATTCGTAAGGCGCAAGGTACGGGTGCGAGCCGCCGTCTGCGTAACACCGGCCGCGTGCCAGGTGTTGTGTATGGCGTGGGTGATGTGAACCTGATTGAACTGGATCACAACGATTTGTACTACAAGCTGCGCAATGAAGCTTTTCACGCTTCAATTCTGTCGCTGAACCTGGAAGGCAAGAAAGAGCAGGTTCTGCTGCGCGACTTCGTGATGCACCCATTCCGCCAGCAAGTACAGCACATCGATTTTCAGCGCGTGGACGCGAAGAAAAAGATGCATATCAAAGTGCCTTTGCACTTCCTGAATGAAGATGTCGCTCCGGGAGTAAAGACCGGCGGCGGCAAGATCAGCCATGTGATTCACGAACTGGACATCGCCTGCCTGCCTAAGGATCTGCCTGCCTTCATCGAAGTAGATTTGGGTAAGCTGGAACTGGGACATTCGGTGCACGTGGCGGACTTGGTACTTCCCAAAGGTGTTGAAGTCGCTGCACATGGCACACATACCGCCGAGGCGGTGGTTGCAACCGTGCAAGTGCCGCGCGGCATGAAAGAATCAGACGTGGCCGCTGATGCAGAAGCTGCCGCCGCCGCTTCTGCCGCTTCCGCTCCGGCACCTGCGGCAGGTGCCGCCAAAGCGGGCGCAGCTCCCGCTGCCGCACCGGCTGCCAAGAAGTAAGCAAGGGGGCATTCTTGCAAAACCCGCCAGTGCTGATGCAAGCATGGCGGGTTTTTTATTGATGCGATATAACCAAATAACATGACGGCGATACGTTTGATTGTTGGCTTGGGCAATCCCGGGCGCGAGTATGAGACCACGCGGCATAACGTCGGCTTCTGGTGGGTGGATGATCTTGCGCGCGCAAAAAAACTGAACTTCAAGAGCGAGCCCAAATTTCACGGTTTGACGGCGCGCGGCCAGGTGCAGGGGCATGAGATCATGTTGCTGATGCCGCAGACTTTCATGAACCACAGCGGAAGGGCCGTTGGTGCGCTGGTGCAGTTCTTCAAGATCGAGCCGGCAGAGATGCTGGTAATACACGACGAACTGGATCTGCCGCCCGGTGTAGCGCGTTTGAAAATGGGCGGCGGGCACGGCGGGCATAATGGCCTGAAAGACATCATCGCGCATCTTGGCACCAAAGACTTCTGGCGGCTGCGTATCGGTATCGGCCACCCCGGTGACCGCGCTGAAGTGTCCAATTACGTGCTGGGTGATCCGCGACGCGAAGAGCGTGAGTTGATTGATGGGGTCATGCAGAAAGCGCAAAACATTGTACACATGGTCATTGAAGGAAAAACAGAAGCGGCGATGTTGAAGCTCCACAGTGCGTAGCAGCGAGCTGAATATTTAGCCGTAAATTTAACGGGTTTGTGCAGTTGAGATATGAGAAAGCATTACACTATTCACGAATAATGTTCATTCTTGGCAGGATGCAAGATTAGCCGGATGTTAATGGCCGGTTGATTGGGTGCGGTGTCATTATGTGCATATAGTCCAATCCTTCTACCACGAAAATTCATCGTTATGAACAGCACCCCCTATCGCGAGGATATTGATGGCTTAAGGGCTATTGCTGTTCTATCCGTGATCGGTTTTCATGCATTTCCGGATTTGGTGGCGGGTGGATTTATCGGGGTGGATGTTTTTTTTGTCATCTCCGGTTTTCTGATTTCCGGAATTATTGCCGGGAGCCTGCAAAAAGGGGATTTCAGTTTCGCGCGATTTTACGCGCGCCGTGTAAGGCGTATTTTTCCTGCTTTGATTCTGGTGATGGCAGCCTGCTATTTATTTGGCTGGTTTGTTCTTTTGCCTGATGAATATGAACAACTGGGTAAGCACATTGCTGCCGGTGCGGGATTTTTGTCCAACTTGTTTTATTGGCAGGAAGCCGGATATTTCGATAACGTCGCGGGAACCAAACCATTGTTGCACGTTTGGTCACTTGGTATTGAAGAGCAGTTCTATATTGTTTGGCCGCTGCTACTTTATTTGGTTTGGAAGCGGCGATTCGATCCTCTAATTCTCGTCATCTTTGTCGCGATTCTCTCTTTTGCTGCCAATGTGGGTACAGTCAGCGACGAAACCGTTCAGGCTTTTTATTCGCCATTAACGCGATTATGGGAACTGTTGATCGGATCGATATTGGTATTTCAACGCCAATTCAAGATCGATCCATGGGAGAAAGTGAGGCATGCGACTTGTTCGGTGACAGCCAATGTGCGGTCAATATCAGGGGTGTTGCTGATTGCTATCTCGGTATTGTTTATAGATAGAGAGGAGGCGTTCCCGGGTTGGTGGGCAATGCTGCCGACGTTGGGCACTTTTCTGATTATCTCTGCCGGACCTAACGCATGGTTCAACCGCATTGTCTTATCGCAGCGTTTTTTGGTTTGGGTTGGGCTAATCAGTTATCCGCTTTATTTGTGGCACTGGCCCTTGCTGTCTTTTGCGCAAATAATTGAAGGGGGTACTCCTGCATTGGGTATTCGCATTGCGTTAGTTCTGATTTCAATCGTACTTGCATGGATGACATACATGCTGGTTGAATCACCCGTTCGGGGCGGAAGTCATAGTGGCGCCAAAGTTGCGGTACTGTGTGGATTGATGATCATCGTAGGTTCTATCGGATTTGCCACCTACCAACGGGACGGATTGCCTTTCAGATATGCCGTCAAGGATACGATGCAAAAAAATAACGACCTTGCATGGAAAACTTCCTCCTTGGGTTATACGCACTGCTCGAGTGTCATAGCTCGTGCAGCTCCAAGTATCGGCTACTGCTGGCTGTCCAGCAGAAGTGTGCCGTCATTTGCAATCTTCGGTGATAGTCATGCAGACCATATCTTCCACGGGTTGGCGAATATTGACAGGGGGCGCAGTTGGCTATTAATCGGTAGCCCGAGCTGCCCGCCCGTGAGCGGCATCAGGGTGGGCACGGCTGAAAAAGAATGTCAGCAGATCACCCAAAGTGAACTTGAGTTTATTATTAATGTTCCGAGCATACACACTGTAGCATTGTCATTTTTTGGCAATTATGCTTCGGAAATATCTTACGCAAAAAATCACATAATTAACCATGGTGGACCCAGTGCAACGAAAATATCGAGCGATGAATTTAGGTCTGGCAATAAGTTGGAACTATTTTATTTGGGGCTTGAGAAAACAGTCAGGGAGCTTGAATCTCACGGAAAGTCGGTAATAGTCATCATCGATGTCCCAGAGCTTCCATTCTTGCCAAGGGATTGCATGCGTTCGGCATTGTTTGGCGGAAGTGATAATTGCAAGCTGACAACTTCCGAGGTATTGGGCAGGCAGAAGGTTCACAGGGAAATGCTGCAAAGACTTGCCGATGCACACCCGAAACTCCAGGTCTATGATCCGCTTGGTATGTTTTGCAATAAGCAGAATTGTAATTTTGAAACGGGTGAAGTTTTGCTTTACAGGGATTCGCATCATTTGAGTCTTCGGGGAAGCGCGATATTTGCAGAAAATTTTTTAAGGTGGATATCGCCGAACTAACTGGGGATGGCATCGCCGGATATGCAATATCTTGCCGAGACTTGTCCGGGCTGCCTCATTTTGAGTTTATTCCTGGCATTGGAGTAATCTGGCCGGTTGCCCGGAGTGTTACAATTCGCGCCTTTTAGAATCCAGCAACAATAAGGAATTGCCATGAGTTTGAAATGCGGTATCGTCGGCTTGCCTAACGTGGGCAAATCCACTTTGTTTAATGCGCTGACCAAGGCGGGCATTGCGGCGGAGAACTATCCTTTCTGTACCATCGAACCGAACATCGGCATCGTCGAGGTGCCGGATGCGCGCATGGATGAGCTGGCCAAGATCGTCAAGCCGCAAAAGATGCAGCCGGCAATCGTCGAGTTTGTGGACATCGCCGGTCTGGTGGCGGGAGCATCCAAAGGGGAAGGGCTGGGTAACCAGTTCCTCGCCAACATTCGCGAGACGGATGCCATCGTCAACGTGGTGCGCTGCTTCGACGATGAGAACGTGGTGCACGTGGCGGGCAAGGTCGATCCGCTGTCCGACATCGAGGTCATTCTGACCGAGCTGGCGCTGGCCGATCTCGCGGTGGTGGAGCGCACTATCCAACGCGATGGAAAAAAAGCAAAGTCCGGCGATAAGGATGCGATCAAATTGGTCGCCTTGCTGGAAAAACTGCTGCCGCACCTGAACGAAGGAAAACCTGCGCGCACTTTCAAACTGAGCGATGACGATAAGTTGCTGCTCAAGCCACTATGTTTGCTGACCATCAAGCCCGCGATGTATGTCGGCAACGTGCTGGAGGACGGCTTCGAGAAAAATCCCCACCTCGACCGCTTGCGCGAGCATGCGGCAAAAGAAGGCGCGCCTGTCGTTGCGCTGTGCGCGAAGATCGAAGCGGAGCTGGCGGATCTGGACGATGCCGACAAGAAAGAATTTTTAGCCGATCTTGGTCTGGATGAGCCCGGCTTGAATCGCCTGATCCGTACTGGTTACGAACTGCTGGGTCTGCAAACCTACTTTACGGCGGGTGTAAAAGAAGTACGTGCATGGACCATCCATAAAGGCGACACGGCACCCCGGGCGGCGGGCGTGATCCACACTGATTTCGAGAAGGGTTTCATCCGTGCACAGACGATCTCGTATGCCGATTTCATCGCCTGCGGCGGTGAGTCGGGCGCAAAAGAGAAGGGTAAGATACGTGTAGAGGGTAAGGATTATGTCGTTCAGGATGGCGATGTGATGAATTTCCTGTTTAACGTCTGATAGGTGCGTGTTGGCACAGATTGCTTTGTCGTGACCGTGCTGGCCTTGTTTGTGTCCAAGAGCGCTTTAATCAAGAATGTGGCAGAGGGGATAATGGTATACCCGAAAATTTTCATCTGGTTGTTGGTCTTTTTGCCGATATTCTCAGTCGCTGCACCTCATGACATCCTGATCCCTGCGGTTGTTCCGAAAAATCAGAACATGGCGACGGTTGACTACTTTAAAGATGGAAGACAATCAGGGTGTGGGTTGCGGATAACGGGGGATGTTCAGGGTGACTTATGGATCAATGTGCTGATCACGGTGTTCATGAAGGAGTCCGGAAGCACCTTCGGAGTGGTTAAGATAGTTGCCAGAAAAGTCGAGATGAAGAACAGTAAGCCGGTGCTGAGGGATGGCAGCATTAGCTACTTGGATATTGGAAATATCCAGAGAGCCTGGATCAAGCCTGATGCCGAGGAATTTCCTGTCACATACGAAAACGGCGGCCCATCGCATTCAGATGCCTATATGGCTACAGTTGAATTTACCGGCACCATGGACTTACTGATTGCGATATCGCAACAAGCTTTCAAGGTCGGGCTCAACAGGGGTGATGGCAAGCTCGACGAGATATACCAATTTGATAAGGGAATTGATCAGAGCGAGGCCGGCAGGTTATCTATGTGCATGAAAAATCTCAGGATGGTGATCGAAGAAAATAAGGGCAGAAAAAGTTTCTGACAGATCAATCGTCGCTCAGAGTGCCATGAGTCTGGCACGCGGGTGACAGGCTATGTTTTCGGGCTTATGCGGATATATAAAAAATTTCTCGATGGTGTTCCGGATTACCTTGCCCGTTACTACTGGTGGGCGTACCTGTGGCGATGGGGTATCTGGTTCTTCGATCATCAGCTTGTCATCAACACCATTCTTTTTGGTCAGTATGACAAGTTGCTGACAAAAACACTGGAAAGGGTCGAAACTAGGCGGGGGGCGAGGATATTGCAACTCACTTGCGTATATGGAAAGCTCACCCCATCTCTGCTGTCCAGTACCGACAATGAGGTTCATTTGTGCGATGTGGCGGAAGGGCAACTACGGTTGGTCAAGCGCAAAACACGTCATGTCGCAGAACGTTGCCATGTGGCACGCATGAACGCGGAGAGTCTCGGCTATCGTAATAATGTGTTCGATCAGGTGATTGTATTCTTTTTGTTTCACGAAATGCCTGCCGATGCCCGCAACAACACTTATCTTGAAATTGCGCGGACGATACGTCCCGGAGGATCGATTCTGGTCACTGAATATGCTGAAACTCCCAGAAATAATTGGCTCTATCGTTTTCTGCCATTTCGTTGGCTGCTTGGCCGACTTGAGCCATTTTTGCCGGAGTTCTGGCAGGAGAATGTGACAGAGAGGTTATGCGAAGCACTCGGACAGAATGGCAAAGCGCTAAAAGGTAAGCCCGAGGAGGCGTTTTGCTTTGCGGGGCTTTACCGCGTCATGCGCTATAACGTTAACGAATAATTCAGTGACTGGATTCTGTCGCGGTCAGTCCTTTTCCAGCCACTTCTGCAAGTCCGTCCACTGCTCAAGCTCTCGATCTGCGATGTAGTGCGGCAGATCGAACAGGGATTTTCCTTCGAAGGCTGCATTCACGTACACCTGTGTTTCGCGCAGGTATGCGAGTATCGGCAGATTGAGAGTGTCGAGAAACTCTTCTAGTATTCCAGCGGCGCGGGTTCGGGGAGACATGCGCATGCCAATCACGCCAATTTGACAATGGCTTTTGCGCACCTTCTTTTCTTCAAGCAGGTCTGTGAGGAAGTCGCGGCTGGCTTGAAGGTCGAATAGCGAAGGAACGATGGGGACAAGGATTTTATTGGCTTGCTTGATGAGTGTATAAGTGAGATTACTGCCAGATATGCCCGCCGGAGAATCTATGACCATCCAGTTACCCGGACGGTCGGAATCCTTACTGTATTTTATCGCCTGTATGACGGGAAGGTCAGCCGGGCGCGTCTGAAGCCATAGAGATGAAGATTGCTGTCTATCCATATCAAGCAGCGACACGCGTTTACCGCGATTGACCAAATAGCCCGCTATGTTTGTTGAGAGCGTGGTTTTTCCGCAGCCGCCCTTTGGATTTGCAATCAGAATGGTCTTCATTTGGCACGATTCCTTATGGTGATTTTTCCGCGGTTTTCCGCGAATTATTCAGTAGTCATTTCGATAAGTTTTATATGATATATCACTCAGCTGTTGAGTCCATGAAACAATTGTGGATTGCCCTTTGTTTTGATATCAGTTTGGGAAGCTGGGTGTAATTTTTGTTAACGTCCGAGAATATTGGGTTAATGAGGCGGAAATGATACCATCGCGCAATCAGTTTTTTATGAAGCAGGGCTGATTTTTTCGGAGAGAAATATGGCTGGGCATAGTAAGTGGGCAAATATTCAACACCGCAAGGGCAAGCAGGACGCTAAGCGTGGGAAAATATTTACCCGATTGATTAAAGAGATTACCGTCGCCGCTCGCATGGGTGGGGGAGATGTAACGGGTAATCCACGTTTGCGTCTGGCGATAGAAAAGGCGCGTGAGAACAACATGCCGAAGGATACGGTTGAGAACGCCATCAAGCGCGGCAGCGGCCAATTGGAGGGTGTAAGCTATGAGGAGTTGCGCTATGAAGGCTATGGTATTAACGGCGCTGCAGTGATGGTGGATTGCCTTACTGATAACAAGACTCGTACAGTTGCCGACGTGCGTCATGCGCTTACAAAGAATGGCGGCAATCTGGGCACAGATGGTTCGGTATCGTTCCAGTTCAAGCACTGCGGGCAGATGCTCTTTGCTCCGGGAACGGATGAGAATGGTTTGATGGAAGTTGCTTTGGATTCAGGTGCTGAAGATGTTGTCACAAATGACGACGGCAGTATCGAGGTAATTACGGCGCCGCATGATTTTGTCAACGTGAAGCAGGCTTTAGAGGCTGCCGGGTATAAGTCTGAATTTTCCGAAGTGACGATGAAACCGGCCAACGAAGTGATATTCATCGGCGATGATGCGGTGAAAATGCAAAAATTGCTGGACGCGCTGGAAAATCTGGACGATGTGCAGGACGTGTACACGACTGCCGTCATAGGGGAACAGCCCTGAGCTACTTTGATCGGGTGTCGGTGTTAATTCAGAGCGGGCTATGCGTATACTGGGCATAGATCCTGGCTTGCGTGTCACCGGATTTGGCGTGCTTGATAAAGTCGGTCAGCAATTGAATTATGTCGCCAGCGGTTGCATCAAAACGCCGGACGGAGAGTTGCCTGAACGATTAAAGGTGATACTGGATTCCTTGGGTGAAGTGATTGCGCAACATCGGCCCGATCAGGTGGCGGTGGAAAAGGTGTTCGTTAATGTCAATCCCCAATCGACCCTGCTGCTCGGCCAGGCGCGCGGCGCAGCGATTTGCGCAGCAGTTTTGGCTGATCTGCCTGTGGGGGAATACACCGCGCTACAGGTTAAACAGGCTGTGGTCGGGAACGGTCATGCAAAGAAGGAGCAGGTTCAGGAGATGGTGAAGCGCCTGTTGAAATTATCCGGCTCACCCAGCTCGGATGCCGCAGATGCACTGGCTTGTGCGATCGCACATGCTCACGGCGGGCAAGGATTGGGCTCTTTGGCGACGGCGGGATATCGCATGAAAAAGGGTAGATTGACATGATAGGCAGGTTAACTGGAATACTGCTGGAGAAGAGTCCCCCGCAAATCCTGCTGGATGTGCAGGGGGTGGCTTATGAACTGGATGTGCCGATGAGTACGTTTTACAATCTGCCGGTGCTGAATGAGAAAGTGGTGTTGCACACGCAGCTTATCGTGCGTGAAGATGCGCACCTGTTATTCGGATTTTTGAGCCGTGAAGAGCGCGTTGCGTTCCGCCAGTTGCTCAAGATTAGTGGTGTCGGCCCAAGGCTGGCACTCTCTGTATTGTCCGGTTTAAGTCTGGATGATCTGGTTATTGCAGTGGCGAATAAAGAAGTTGGTCGGCTCACCAGAATCCCCGGCGTAGGAAAGAAAACCGCCGAGCGACTGCTGCTGGAATTGCAAGGAAAGTTTTCGGCATCAGCCGCCAGTTCTGTGCAAGAAACGACCGTTGCATCGGCGACTAGCGACATCTTAAACGCTTTGCAGGCATTGGGTTACAATGAAAAAGAGGCGGCATGGGCTGCCAAGCAATTACCTGAGGATATCAATGTTTCGGACGGCATTCGTCAGGCACTCAAGTTATTATCCAAAGCATGATTCATAGCGATAACCTTTCTTCAGCTGAGTCGCGCATAATCACCCCTGTCACTGCTTCAAAACAAGAGGAGGTTCTGGAGCGTGCGCTACGCCCGAAACAACTGGATGAATATGTCGGCCAGGAAAAAATCCGCGGGCAGCTCGAGATTTTCATTGAAGCAGCAAAGCGGCGCAAGGAACCCCTCGATCATGTGCTACTTTTCGGCCCGCCCGGATTGGGCAAGACTACGCTGGCTCAGATTATCGCGCGCGAGATGGGCGTCAATCTGCGCCATACTTCCGGCCCCGTACTGGAGCGTGCGGGTGACCTCGCTGCACTTCTGACCAATCTTGAACCCAACGATGTGTTGTTCATCGACGAGATACATCGTCTTTCTCCGGTTGTGGAGGAAATTCTGTATCCGGCACTGGAGGATTATCAGATCGACATCATGATTGGCGAAGGGCCTGCGGCGCGATCGGTGAAACTCGACCTGCCGCCGTTTACGCTGGTTGGCGCAACAACGCGCGCGGGAATGCTGACAAATCCGCTGCGTGACCGTTTCGGCATCGTCGCGAGGCTGGAATTTTACACGCCGGAAGAATTGCAGCGCATTGTGATGCGTTCGGCGGGCCTGCTGGAAATGAATCTGTCCGATGATGGCGCGCTTGAAATCGCCAAGCGCTCTCGAGGTACGCCGCGTATCGGTAATAGGCTGCTGCGTCGCGTACGTGATTTTGCGGACGTGAAGGCTGGGGGAGATGCAACCCGCAAGGTGGCGGATGCCGCTCTTACCATGCTGGATGTAGATTCGATGGGGTTGGACGTGATGGACAGAAAGCTGCTGCTCACTGTGATCGAGAAATTTCTCGGCGGGCCGGTGGGGGTGGACAATCTTGCGGCGGCGATAGGCGAAGAGCGCGACACTATCGAGGATGTGCTGGAGCCGTACCTGATTCAGCAGGGATACCTGCAACGGACACTGCGCGGTCGCATGGCCACAGCGAATGCATACAAGCATTTCGGCTTGGCAGTGACAGGAAATCAGGTCAGCGAGGAGTTGCCGCTGGGCGGTGATCTGTTACATGAGTAAACAAAATGTCTTTTTACTGCCGGTGCGCGTGTATTTTCAGGATACTGATGCGGGCGGGGTGGTATATCACGCCAGTTATGTGAACTTTTTTGAGCGCTCACGGACTGAGTGGCTACGGACGCATGGTTACAGCAATGCTGAATTGATGAAAGAGTTTGGCGCGGTATTTGTGGTGAGGTCACTCAAACTGGACTATCTCAAACCCGCGGTATTGGACGATTTGCTGGATGTGACCACGCAGATCAAGCATATCGGACGCAGCCGACTCACGTTGCTACAATCAGTGCGGCGTGGCGACGATTTACTAACAGAGGCAGAAGTGCATCTGGTTTGTGTTTCATTATTGGGTTTTAAACCGGTTTCCATACCGGAAGTGTTGCGCGAGCAGTTGGAAAAATGAACAGGAGAGAGTTGAAATGGAAGTAACGCAGGATTTATCGTTCGTACATCTTATCGCCAATGCCAGTGTACTGGTGCAAATGGTGATGGGTTTGCTGCTGGCTGTTTCGATGATGTCTTGGTGGTTTATCTTTCAGAAGATGTTCACTATACGCAATGAAGTCAGGCTGACCGAGGATTTTGAAGAGGCATTCTGGCTGAATCCGGATCTTAATAAGCTATATAACCAGGTCAATAGCGTAACGAGGGATGAGCAAGGTGCGCTGGAGAAGATATATTCCGCTGGATTCGTAGAGTTTGTGAAGCTGAAGAAGCAGCACTCTGTTGATACTGCGGCTGTGATGGAAGGTACGCGCCGTGCAATGCGCGCTACTTATCAGCGTGAGATGGACAGATTGGAATCGCACTTGGCATTTCTGGCATCCGTTGGTTCGGTCAGCCCCTATGTGGGCTTGTTCGGCACGGTGTGGGGGATTATGAACGCGTTTCGCGGCTTGGCCAACGTCGGCCAAGCGACCCTTGCGCATGTTGCACCCGGTATTGCCGAGGCATTGGTAGCGACTGCAATGGGTTTGTTTGCAGCGATCCCGGCAGTGGTTGCCTACAACCGTTACGCGCATGACATCGACCGTTTGGCTTCACGTTTCGAAAGCTTCACTGAGGAGTTTTCCAACGTTCTGCAACGTCAGTCTTGAGGAGTTGTCGCATATGAGATCGGACAGCCGCTCGAAAAATCGCCTGATGAACGATATAAACGTTGTGCCTTACATTGATGTAATGCTGGTATTGCTGGTGATATTTATGGTGACCGCGCCTTTGATGAATCCGGGTCAGATTGATTTGCCCGGTGTGTCAAAAGCTCTGGCTCCGCCAGTGGCGCCAATGGAGGTGATAATAAAAAAAGATGCTACGCTAGCCTTGCGCGATCATGCCAAGGGTGGCGGCGAGAGTGCAGTGACGCGCCAAGAACTGATTGCAATCCTGAAGGGGAGAGGGGGGAAATTAGCCGATCAGGCTGTGGTAATTTCCGCCGATAAAAACGTGCGTTACGAAGAGGTCGTCAATGTAATGGATGTGTTGCAGCAGCAGCACATCAAGAAAGTCGGATTGTTGACACAAACGAAAATGTAATGAGCACGACAACCTATTACGAACCCTACAAGTTTCCGTCTGGAATTCTCACGTTAGTGGTGCATGGGGCATTTTTCGCGTTGCTGTATTTCGGGTTTACCTGGCAGACATTGCCACCTGCAATGATGCAAGTGGAATTGTGGCAGAGTTTGCCGATGGAGGTCGCCGAGCCACCCAGTCAGAAAACCGAGGAGGTTTTGCAGGCATCGCCACCGTTGCCGTCTGAACAAGTAATCACGCAGGAGCAAGATATTGTGCTTCCGGGCAGGGAGAAAATCGAACCTAAACCCCAGCCGGAAGTCATGAAGCCGAAAAATAAGAAAGCGGATGATAAACCAATCAAGAAGGTAAAGCCCAAGCCGGTCATAGCGAAGCCAATTGCCCCGGAGGTCGAGAACACCGCTGCGGTCGAGCAAGCGGCACGTGAGCAAGCTTTGCGTGAGCAAGCGGGGCGTGAGCGCGCAGAGAAGGAGGCAGCAGTAGGTAAGGTGGTGGATGAATACAAGGCAAAGATTATGGCCAAGATACGGCGCAACATAGTGATGCCTGCAAATGTACCGGATGATGCGCGTGCCGAATTCAGCGTGACACTTCTCCCGGGAGGTTCAGTGCTGGCTGCAAGGCTGCTGAAGGGGAGTGGTAGCGTGACTTATGATAATGCTGTGGAGCGGGCAATACTGAAATCCGATCCGCTGCCGCTGCCGCCGGATGTGGCATTATTCAATAAATTCAGAGAGCTGAAGCTTATTTTTCAGCCGACAGGACAATAGGAGTGTTTATGGTACACGTGTTGAATGGCGTGTTGGGCTTTCTGTTGTTGGCACTGTCTGGTTTGGCAAATGCTGAATTGAGCATCGAAATCATAGGTGCAGGCGAGAACCAGATACCAGTTGCAATCGTGCCGTTTGGCGGCGATGAAAAACTTGCGCAAGCCATTCACGAGGTGGTGGCGGGCGATTTGCAGCGTAGCGGCTTGTTCCGGTTAATCGATCCGAGCGGGAAATTTCCGCATGAACCAGCTGAAGTCAGTTATCCGGATTGGCAGGTGCGGGGCGCCGATGCGATGGTGATAGGTACAGTGGCGAGCGTAGAAAACAATGTGATTGAGGCACGTTTTCGTTTGCTGGACGTGGTCAGGCAGATTGAGTTGGTCGGTCAGGTGGTTTCGGCGAGCAGTACCCAAATTCGCGCTATTGGCCATCGAATCTCAGACATGATTTACGAGAAGTTAACGGGTGACAAAGGGGTTTTCAGTACGCGCATTGCTTATGTGAACAGGGTGAATAGCAAATACACACTGGTGGTGGCAGATAGTGATGGCTATAACGAGCAAATAGTATTGGCACAAAAGCAGCCGATCATGTCGCCGGCCTGGTCACCTGATGGAGGTCATCTCGCCTATGTAAGTTTCGAGACAGACCACGCGGTTGTGTTTGTGCAATCGTTATATACCAACCAACGCATATTGCTGGCGGGATTCGGCGGCAGCAACAGCGCGCCGGCATGGTCTCCTGATGGCAAGCAACTGGCTATAGTATTGACACGAGATGGCAGCTCGCATATCTATTTGATTCGCCCTGATGGGAGTAATCTTCGACAGATCAGTTATGGTGATGCGATCGATACTGAGCCAAACTTCTCTCCCGATGGGCAATATTTACTGTTCACTTCGGATCGTGGCGGCAGCGCGCAGATATACCGTATGTCGGTGAGTGGCGGCGCGGCTCAACGTGTGACCTTTGGCGGGGGCACCAATTATTCCCCGCGTCACAGCCCGGATGGGAAGGGATTTGCTTTTAATTATCGTGCTGAGGGCAAGTTTTACATTGCCACGCAAGACTTTCAGACAGGGCAAATGGAGGTGCTTACCGCTGGTGGATGGGAGAAAAAACCAAGCTTTGCACCGAACGGTAAAATGATTCTGTTTGCCAGCGAGGCGAGAGGTCGTGGTATATTGGCATCAGTTTCCAGCGATGGTAGAGTGCAACGCCACATGTATACGCAAAACGGCGATGCGCGCGAGCCAGTATGGGGACCATAAGGAGTGTCTTTATTTTGCCTCTATAATGAGGGTGTTGGGAAACATTCTTTTTTGTTGGCTGGAAGTGTTTGGGCTTGTCGTCAACTGTAAAACTAACAGAAGGAAATAAACATGAAGAAAATCGTTATCAGTATCGTATTAGCAAATTTATTGGTTGCTTGCGCTAGTCAAAAGCCTAAAGAGGCAGAGAAGCCAGCTCCCGCCCCTGAGCCGGTAGTTGAACAGGCTGCCCCAGCTCCCGTGGTTGAGGTTGATCCGCTGAACGATCCGGCCAATATTCTGTCCAGCCGTAGCGTCTACTATGCGCTGGATAAAGATGCCGTCGAGGGTACTTATAGGCCATTGGTGCAAGCGCATGGCAAATATCTGGGCGAACATTCTGATCGCAATGTGCGCGTGGAAGGTAATGCTGATGAGCGTGGTAGCAATGAGTACAACCTGGCACTTGGGCAGCGTCGTGCTAATGGCGTGAAAAAGATGCTGGTGTTGAGTGGTGCAAAGTCGAGTCAGATCGAGACGGTCAGTTATGGCGAAGAAAAACCCAAGGCAACCGGACATAATGAATCTTCTTGGTCACAAAATCGTCGCAGCGACATAAAGTACTAGACTGGGATCATGCTTAGGCTGTGTGCCTTGATGGTGCTGGGTCTGTGTCTTACTGCCTCCGCGCAAGCAGGCTTGTTTTCGGACGAGGGGGCGCGCAAGCAGATCCAGCAACTTGAGGTGCGTGTCCTGTCGCTTGAGGATTCGGCCAAGCAACAGACCAAATCGATGCTGGATCTGCAGGGGCAAATCGAAGCGCTGAACAGCGAGATTCGCAAGTTGCGTGGACAGAATGAGGAGATTGCGCACGGCTTGCAGGATGCCGAGAAGCGGCAGAAGGACTTTTATGTCGATCTGGACACCCGCTTGCGCCATTTTGAGTCTGCAGAGGAATCCGCGAATGAGGTAGTGCCGACACTAGACATTGCCCCATCGGGAAGCGCGTCTTCTGATCCGCACGATCCTGTGCCGGAAAATCGAGCTTTTGAAAATGCGTATGATTTTATCAAGCTCGGTAAACACTCGGAAGCGATTGAGGCTTTCAGGGAATTCTTCAGAAAATATCCTGGCTCTGTACATGAACCCAATGCAATTTACTGGGTGGGTACTGCACAATATACGCTGAAGGACTACAAAGGGGCTTTGAGTACCTATCTGGGTTTGCTTAAGGATTTTTCCGGAAGTTCGAAAGCTGCTGATACCTATCTCAATATTGCAGAATGCCGGCAAAAATTAAATCAAAAGGATGAGGCGAAAAAAACACTCAGGCAACTCATCGCAAAATATCCCGACAGTTCAGCCGCCGCTAAAGCCAAAAAACTGCTTTCGGCAAAATAATTTATCATGCTGTCATCCAACTCGGGTACGCAACTGCGCATCAGCGAGATTTTCTATTCCCTGCAAGGTGAAACCAGCCGAATCGGACTACCTACGGTCTTTGTTCGTCTGACCGGTTGCCCGTTGCGCTGTGTTTATTGCGATACTACTTACGCTTTTTCAGGTGGGCGTAATATGAGTTTAAATGAGATATTGCAGCAGGTTGCCGATTCGGCACAACGCTATGTGACAGTCACAGGTGGTGAACCCTTGGCGCAAAAAAATTGCCTTGTGCTGCTCACAGCTTTGTGTGACGCGGGATATGAGGTGTCCTTGGAAACAAGCGGTGCGCTGGATATTCGCGGTGTAGATAAACGCGTTATGCGCGTCGTGGATATCAAGACACCGGCATCAGGTGAGGCAGAAAAAAACCTTTGGGATAATCTATCATGGTTGACTCAGCACGATGAGGTCAAATTTGTACTGTGCGATGAAAATGACTACCAATGGGCAAAAAAAATCATTCGGCAGTATCAAATCACGCAGAAGTGCGGGGTGTTGTTCTCCCCGGCACATGATACGTTGAATGCCACTCTGTTGGCTGATTGGATTTTACGCGATCATCTGCCTGTAAGGATGCAGTTGCAGCTACATAAACTGCTTTGGAACAATGTGCCCGGGCATTGAGCAAGGACATTGGAAAATGAAAAATGCAGTAGTGCTTTTGTCGGGCGGGCTTGATTCGGCGACCGTACTGGCAATGGCTCACACCCAAGGTTACACCTGCTATGCGTTGAGTGTTGATTACGGACAACGCCATTATGCCGAGCTGGCAGCTTCACAGCGAGTAGCGAACGCACAGGGTGCCTATGAACATCGCGTTATAAAGGTAGATCTTACCGGATTTGGCGGCTCATCACTGACCGACAACAATATTGCTGTTCCTCATCAACCCGCTACGGGTATTCCCTCTACTTACGTGCCAGCAAGGAATACCATCATGCTTTCACTTGCAATGGCATGGGCAGAAGTGTTGCGTGCGCAAAATATTTTCATCGGTGTGAACGCCGTTGATTATTCGGGATATCCGGATTGCCGACCGGTTTACATTGATGCATTTGAACGTATGGCGAATTTAGCCACCAAGGCGGCAATTGAAGGATCGTCCCTTCGTATTCAGGCGCCTTTGCTGCGCCTATCCAAAGCGGAGATTATTTTGCAGGGTCAGGCTCTCGGCGTGGACTATGCTCAGACAGTCTCCTGCTATCAGGCGGACAAAGAAGGGCGTGCATGCGGCGTATGTGATTCATGCCGTTTGCGCCGAGCTGGGTTCGATTCAGCTGGTGTATGCGACCCAACGATATATCGCATAAAATAATGCCATGTCTTGATGCGTAAATTGGCATTTTGCGTTGACAGGGTGAGCTAATTCCGTATAATTCGCGCTCCTTTGCGATGGGTCGGTAGCTCAGCCGGTAGAGCAGCGGACTTTTAATCCGTTGGTCCCGAGTTCGAATCTCGGCCGACCCACCAATCTTGCAGAAGAACCCTAGGTTTTTTCGTGGTTATTCATGCCGCTTTAGCTCAGTTGGTAGAGCAACCGCCTTGTAAGCGGTAGGTCGTCAGTTCGAATCCGACAAGCGGCACCAGTACCCTGTATTTCCCCATCCAATCCCGTGCAGCAACCCCCCGTCAAGCCTAGCTTTTAGCGCATTTTGCGTCTTTCTGCGTCTATGCCCATCTGTTGCAATCGTGGGGGCATTGGGGGCATAATCCCCGCACTTGTGCCCCCAGCGCAAAAAATATGCCCCCAGTGAGGTGATGCCATGAAGTTATCCGATGCCGCAGTCAGGAAGACCAAGCCTGAAGCCAAGCCCTACAAGATGGCGGATGGTGGCGGGATGTATCTTGAGGTGATGCCCAACGGCTCGAAGTATTGGCGGCTCAAGTATCGTTTCGGGGGCAAGGAGAAGCGGCTGGCCTTGGGTGTTTATCCCGATGTGTCACTGGCTGATGCTCGGGGGCGGCGCGATGATGCTCGCAAGCTGTTAGCCAATGACAGCGATCCCGGCGCGGTGAAACAAACCCAGAAGCGGCAGGCCAAGCAATCGGCGGCCAATTCATTCGAGGCCATCGCCCGCGAGTTTCACGCACTTAAATCCCCGATCTGGACACCCCACCACGCAGGTGACTGGATCAGCACGCTGGAGCGCGAGGTATTCCCAAAATTTGGCCATCGCCCGATCATCGAGATCGAAGCCCCCGACGTGCTGGACATATTGCGCGCTATCGAGGCACGCGGCACCTTTGAAACAAGGGGGCGGGTGTTGCAGCGGGTGCGCGCCGTATTCGCCTATGCGATTGCCAGCGGACGATCCCGCCACAACCCGGCGGCGGAATTAAAAGGCGCACTGGCACCGCGCCCCAAGGTACAACACTTCGCGGCCTTGTCCGAAAAAGAAATGCCGGAATTCTTGCGCGCCCTTGCTAAATATGAGCAACTCGCCAAGTCCAGCCCCGTGGTGTTTGCGGCCACTCGCTTGCTGGCCTATACCTTTGTCCGCACGGGCGAGGTACGCGGCGCACAGTGGGGCGAGTTTGATTTAGAGGCGGGGCTGTGGACTATCCCCGCCGAACGGATGAAAGCACGCGCCCCGCATACAGTCCCGTTATCGCGGCAAGCAGTGGAAGTAATCCGCGCATTGCAGCCGCTTACAGGCCACATGCCTGCGCTGTTTCCCAGTCGTAATGGTGAGGGCAGGGTAATCAGTGAAAACACCGTGCTGAAGGTGATAGAGCGTCTGGGCTACAAAGGGCGCATGACCGGCCACGGCTTCCGCTCGGTCGCCTCAACCTATCTCAACAATCTGGGCACGATCCGCCCCGACATGATCGAAGCACAACTGGCGCACGGCGACAAAGACCAAGTGCGCGCTGCATACAATCGGGCGGACTACATGGAATATCGCAAGGCCATGATGCAATTCTGGGCGGACACACTGGACGCTATGCAGGCAAATAAAAAACTGCCCAAGTGGGCGGATTATGAGCCGCACACCGAAAGCTACCGGGCGGCGCAAGTGATACCGATGCGCGCATAATCCAGACTATTCCTTTGACATGTGATGCGTTACGCGATACAGTGAGCCATGATTAAGACATTCCGGCACAAGGGGCTGAAAAACTTTTTCGAGAAAGGGAGCATGGCCGGTATTCAGGCTGCCCATGCACCGCGATTA
>Ga0224495_10000636_pt1 | contig 26937 bp, 22 predicted proteins | sample SF_Jul11_sed_USG_FD_168128 | JGI IMG/M metagenome (GOLD analysis project Ga0224495, IMG submission 168128) | Sediment microbial communities from San Francisco Bay, California, United States - SF_Jul11_sed_USGS_4_1 | ecosystem: Environmental > Aquatic > Marine > Sediment | place: USA: California...
CAGAGCCACGGCGGTTATCGGGAAGATTAACGCCTGGGCACTTCTATAATTCTTGGCGAATGTTCCCAGGACTATACATAGCGAAAGCCCGGCTAGAAGAGCTACGAATAACGAAATCCCTATCAATAAATAATCTTGCATGCCCAGGGCCAACCCGAAATCCGCCAGATTTATATCCGAAACCTGGAACGAAGTCATGTAGCGTGAGAATCCAATCATGTAGATAGCTGCCATTATCATCCCTACCAGAGCGCTACCAACCATTTTGCCAATTACTATATGACTTCTCCTTACAGGCAGGGTTAACAATGTCTCCAGGGTTTTGTTTTCCTTCTCCAATCCCATCGAAGATATTACGGAAGCCCCGGCCATGATTATGAGCATCATCACGACAATTGGGATAACTATCGATTGCGACACAAGCATATTACCCAGCGTACTTGGCGATAGCCCCTCAATCTCCTTTCCCTTAAAAAATGTGGTATCAACTCTTGTCGTCGGGTTCAAGACGAGGGCCGGGTCCGATGAGCTGTCTTGTTGTATCAGCGTCTTCGATATCTCCTGGTTCACCGCTTGGATAAGCCCTTCACCCACGCCTGAGGATATGGAATCCATCATCCCCGCCCCCTTCATTATCCAGTAAATTTCTATTTCCCCGGGCTGATTGGCATAAATGTTCTGGCTGAAGTTTTCCGGTATTACCAGAAGCGCAACCCCACTTTCTTTCCTTACTTGTTCCAAGCCTTCTTCAGCATCACTGTCATTATAGACAACCTTCGCCCTCTCGGTAAGAACGGACATGGCTATATCAGAAAAATTGCCATCGTCCATATCCACGATTCCTATGACTGGCTTCTCCTTTATGGTTTCCCCGACGCTGCCAATCATATTCCCCACAGAACCATACACTATGGCAATAACCACTATTGGGATCAGGGTTGAGAGGACAAACAATTCCTTGAATTCTTTCTTTATTATGTTGCCAATCATTTGATCGCCTTAACAAAAGCTTCTTCTATATTTCCGGCGTCATATTTACTTTTGAGGGCCGCGGCAGTCCCGCTGGCAATTATCTTCCCATCGTTTATCAAAGCGATGCGGTGACATAAAAGCTCTACCTCAAGCATATTATGCGAAGACAATAAGACCGCCACTCCTGCCTCAACTGCGCTATTTATTATCCTCCTCACCTCCTGAGCATTTAGCACATCCAGCCCGGAGGTCGGCTCATCCAATATTGCTAATCTCGGGTTTACCATTAAAGCTCTGCCCACGAGCAAACGCCGTGTCATCCCTTTGCTGTATGTATCAACTTTATCGCTTATTCTCTCCCCCAGATTGGCTATTTCCAGTCCTCTCTCGACCATATTCTGGAATTTCTCCCCCTCGCCGAAGAATTTGGCGATGAAATTCAGGTACTCTTTGCCCGTGAGATTTTTATAGGCGCCAGCCTCCTCAGGCAAATAGCTTATTATCTTCCTTACCTCTCCTGCCTCTTTAGGAAGTTCATAGTCAAAGACCTTTATCGAGCCAGAGGTTATTTGAAGCAGCGTGGCAATAACTCTCAATGCAGTTGTCTTCCCCGCACCATTAGGACCTATCAGACCAAATATCTCTCCTTCGTTTACTTCGAAAGAGATTCCGTTTATTGCCCTGAAGTTCCCGTAGTCCTTGACCAGTTCTCTAACTTCTACTGCTTTCATTGACAACCTTTAGTATATATGAGATTCAGGTTTGCTTTCTAGTGCCGACACCGTACTGTGTCAATCAACCGGTGAGGCAGTGTGTGCTGTTGTATAATATACCTGGAGCGGGAGATGGCTAGTTCGGGACAGAGGACGGGGACTGCTAATCTGCCTTTGCATTATGGCAAGGTGCCGCCGTGGTTGTTCGGGCGGATGTGCCAGCTTGCACGGGAGATCGCCATTGTGACGGTAACCGAGTTCGGCACCGGGGAGATGCTGCGCCGTCTTTCCGACCCTTTCTGGTTTCAGGCTTTCGGCTGCGTCCTGGGCTACGACTGGCATTCCAGCGGCGTTACCACCACCGTCTGCGGCGCATTAAAAGAAGGAATGCGAGGGCTGGAAAAAGAGCTTGGCCTATTTGTGGCCGGGGGCAAGGGCAGGACTTCACGAAAAACCCCTGCCGAGATAGAAAACACCGGACATCTGCTGAAGGTAAATCCGTCGTCCCTGGCCTACGCCAGCCGGATGTCAGCAAAGGTGGATAATTCCGCCCTTCAGGACGGCTATCAGCTCTATCACCACAGCTTCTTCTTTACCAAAGACGGCTCCTGGGCAGTGGTTCAACAAGGTATGAATGAAGTTAACCGCTATGCGCGCCGGTACCACTGGCTGGGGGAGAAGGTCACTGACTTTGTCTGTGAGCCCGAGGCGGCTATCTGTTCCCAGGCCAAGGGGGAAGCATTGAATCTAGTAGCTCTGGAGAGTGCAAAGGGTAGAGAGATCATTGTTCATATTGCTGCTGAAGAGAAGCCAGATAAAATTGTCGGCCAGCTAAACAGGCTAAAGACCTTAAACTTGCCCCAGCGACCTTACATCAGCCTGAAAGATATTCACCCTGACAGGCTGAGCAAGATTTTCCTCACAGCTTATGAACATAAACCAGAGAACTTTGAATCACTGCTAGCCCTTGAGGGCGTAGGGCCCAAAACGCTCCGCGCCTTGAGTCTTATTTCAGAGCTGGTTTATGAGACACCGGTCAGCCTGCGTGACCCGGCGAGCTATAGCTTTGCCCATGGCGGCAAGGATGGCCATCCTTATCCTGTGGACAGGAAGACCTACGATAGCAGCATCCAATTCTTAGCTCAAGCAGTGGAGAAAGCCAAGATCGGAGATAGGGAGAAGCTTGAAGCCTTCAGGCGCCTGAGGGCCTGGCAGTGAAAGGGGTTGAAAAGTGAGCGACTTTGACATCGCATCTTATGTTTCCCGCATTGAGGCGAACCGCTCGGTCAAGGAAGCTTTAATGCAAAGCTTAAAGACGCGCCGCCCTCCATATCGCATCTCCGTAACCGACTTACTTAACCTCAAACAGGCCTACTTCAGGAGAAAGTATCCCGAAATCGTCCCGCCTCTGGAGAAGCAGCAGCTTATGTGGGCCGGCACCGGCTTTCACAAGACCTTCGGTTCAGCCGTATCCAGCGAAGAATACCTGGAGCAATTTGTAGAAGCCGAGGGTATTGTGGGCAAGATTGATATCTACGAGAAAATTCCCGTAGAGGTCAAGACAACCTCCACGCCTGTAGACACGAAGGATTTATTGAAATACAGGCCAACTTATATCGAGCAATTGGGCATGTACTGCGCTATGGTCAATGCCCACGAGGGAGAAATCATCATCTATCAGCGCCGCGTGGAGGAATCGCCTTCGACTTCTCCTCTGGTTGTCTATCACGTTTCTTTCCCCGACCTGAAAGCAATTCGAGAAGAAATGCGACGAAGACGAGACCTCCTGGTGCAAGCACTCATTGACAACGATCCCAGCGATCTTCCCGTTTGCCCGTGGTTCAACAAGCAATGCGATTACTCGCAGGTATGCGACTGCGCGACCACATCGGTGCCAGCATCGCAGGAGATAGCTGAGTTAGCCGGGGAAATTTGTGTCGATAGCACAACTTGCGAGCAACTCCTCAGCAAGATGGCTGAGGCTCAACCATCTCAGCTGTTTGGCATCAACGATATTGTTTTCCCCCGCAAAGCATATTTTGAGCGCCTTAAGTTGCAGGAAATTGCTCCAAGTGAAGAGGTCAAGGAAGAAAAAAAACAGTATCTTCGTTCCATGGACGAGCGTGGCTTTCTCAATGCTCTCCGCGATTCATTACGCTACGGCGCCCCGGGCGAAGCGCAGAGGATTCCTGTGAAGCATGCGCCACTAATTGACCTCGTCCAAATCTGGCAGAACTTGCCCACCATCCTGCGCGACCCAAAATTTTCTTCACTGGTGGAGAGAGAACGTTTGCCCAGAGCATTTCCTCATTACTTCCTCCGGCTGGGATTTGACTGTGCCTTAACAGAGAACACGAAAGGCAGGCTGCTGCTCTACTATGTTAAGGTCCCCAAAGAGGATGCCAAGCTGATGGTCTATGATGTAAACTTCAGGAATTTGAATGCTGTTAAAGCTGAAGCATTACGCCGGCTTGAGCTTCTGGAAAAGGCGACATCACCACTGCAGCTCCCCAAATGCCCCTCATGGATGTGCTCTTACTGCGACTACAGGCTTGAATGTGGCGAAGGTTAACAGAAGTGTGAATTTTAGAAGGATTCAGACTACGCAATGTGTCGCGTGGGAGGGTTCGATAAAGCTAAATCACCTTGGTAACAGACAAAAAGAGACTTGTATATACTTGAGTCATAGAGAATTGGCAATGCGCAACTGAGTTCATAGGAGTAGTGGAATGCTAACAGGAATACATTTTCTCTTGAGCTATAAATGCGATTCAGAATGTGATCATTGTTTCGTTTATAGCAGCCCAAGGGCAAAGGGAACCTTTACACTGGACCAGATGAAGGGAGTCTTTGATGAATTAGCCAAGATCGAAACAATAGAATGGATATACTTTGAAGGTGGTGAGCCGTTTCTCTTCTATCCACTAATGTATGAGGGCATTAAGATGGCTCATAGCATGGGATTCAAAATTGGATTAGTAACTAACGCATACTGGGCAACGTCAGAAGAGGATGCAGAACTGTGGCTGAAGCCGCTTCGCGATTTGGGATTATCCGATATAAGCATAAGCGATGATGAATTTCATTATGAAGACAAGAAAGCAAGTCCTGCCAAACATGCCTTGAATGCCACGAGAAAGTTAGGCATGCCCTGTGGATCTATCTGTATTGATAAGCCCACAGTTGAAGAAGGTGTTGACAAGGAGCATGTCAAAGGGAAACCGGTCATTGGTGGTTGCGCCGTGTTTAGAGGGAGAGCAGTTGAGAAGTTGATAGAAGGGCTGCCCCGGAGACCGTGGGAAGAATTCACAGAATGCCCTCACGAGGACCTTAGAGATCCCAAGAGGGTGCACCTCGATGCATATGGCAACATCCATCTCTGTCAAGGGTTAAGTATGGGTAATATGTGGGATGTTCCACTATCAAGGATAATCAAGCAGTATGACGCTGATTCGCACCCAATCTGCAGACCTTCGATCAACGGAGGACCCGCTCGCCTGGCTAAAGACTACGACGTCCCGCATGAGGCTGAGTATGTTGACGCCTGCCATATGTGCTACCTTGTTCGCCGGGCATTATTGGATAGGTTCCCGCAATACCTGGCGCCGAGGTCGGTTTATGGATTGCAGTAAGAACCGTCAGCTTCACATGACGTTGCATGACGAATTCACGCCTTGTTATACTCACCCAAATCGTTCGGTGACCTTCGGGAACTCTTTTATGCCGGAAACGCTGGGCAGAGTGCCCAAAGAAAGGAGGCAATAATATGAGCCTATCCGATGAACAGAGAATCGTGTCCATAATGAAAGACAATTTTCTCCATGCGAATCTCGCCACCTGCGATGGTGACCAACCAAGAGTCCGTACAGTCTCACCGGTAGTCGAAGACGATATGTCTATCTGGGTAACGACCCGAAGCACTTCCAGAAAGGTAAAACAACTGCGGGAGAATCCCAAGATTTGTCTTGCTTTTGTGGAACCGCCTGACGGAGATAAGGCCGTCAGCGTCATCGGTGAAGCCTTGATAATCCCAGATGTAGAAAAGAAAAAAAGAGTGTGGAGCCTGGCGCCATTCGATTTATACGAACATTTCCCCGATGGTCCAGGCTCCACTGATTTCTGCCTGCTGAAAATCATCGTCAGAAGGATCGAGTGGAGAGAGATCGGGACAGGTGCAGCGAAAATCTGTGAGCCAGCGCAACGATGAGCAATCAGGGCAGGTATCAAACAAGATTACTTTTCTTCCCATAACAGAGCGTACCTCGCTTCGTGCCTTCGGCACTTTGGTCAATTGCTCATCTGAGGTGAACAGGCCATTTCACAGAGACAAATGGATGAAACAAAGAGTGAAATTATTCCTATACTCAAGCATTATGAAGTCGAAAAGGGCATTGGGCGAACTTGCAGTTATCTTATGATAGAATAGATGATTGGAGGGGCGAGCAATGAATTGGTTGGACATAATAATAATAGTTGTGCTAGCTGGGTTGGGTATTGCAGGCTTGCGGCAAGGACTGATAAGGACAGTATTTGGCATTGCCGGCTTAATAGGTGGCATATTTCTAGCCGGTCGCTATTACCACGAGCTTGCGGCATTGCTTTTCCCGTCCGCTGCCATCTGGGGCAACATAGCTGCCTACGCCATCATCGCAATAGCTACTTTGGTTGTAGCTGGTGTGATAGGCTGGCTCCTGGCCAAGCTGGTCAACTTCGCCGCACTTGGTTGGCTGGATAAGCTTGTGGGCTGTGTCCTTGGCGTCGTTATAGGCGGCTTGCTATGTGCTGCCGTCCTGGCTATCGTCGTCAAGTTTTACCCGGACATGCAGGCAACTATCAATCAATCGATAATAGCCAGATTTTTAGTGGGGGGATTCCCCCTGTTATATTAGCACTTCTGCCCGAGGAATTTGATTCCATCCACGAATTCTTTGCCCCGTCTGTGTGGATTTAATAAGAGGTGAACTAACTCCAAAAGCCCTGCGATTTGTTACGCTCGCGGTATATTTTGAGGCCCCAGTCGACTTGACTTCAGAAGCACCGTGTTCCACGAAAATTGCAAGACTCTCGTGGGTAGATCTAGCGTATCATTTATCCCTCAAGAACTCCATCTAATACCTTCTTAAGTTCCTTCTTGGGCTTGTAGCCAACAACTTGCTGAACAGGCTGCCCGCCTTTGAATACAATCATAGTGGGAATAGAAGCTATTCCATACTTGGCGGCCAAAGGACCGTTTGCATCCACATCTACCTTGGCGAAGTCTATCTTATCGGCATATTCCTTGGCCAATTCCTCCAAAACTGGGGCGGTAGCCAGGCAAGGACCACACCATTGTGCCCAGAAGTCTACCATAACTGGCGACTTCGCCTGCAAAACGGTTTTCTGAAAGTTGTCCTCACCTACAACTGGTTGTATCATGGGTCTGACCTCCTTAATTGAATCTCTATATCAAGAGAAAAGAATCCAATGGCATTTCTCGTTGTATGTTCAGCAATTATGGCTTCCTCAACACCCTTAAGCTGGGACACGGCTTTCAACCCTCTTAGAACATCAATGGGCTGGGACTCATACCGTGCTTCTCTTCCATAAGTCACCGGGCAATCTGTCTCCAGAAGTAGTCTTTGCAAAGGTGCTTCTTTCACTGCCCTCCTATGCTCTTCATGATACTCAGCAGCGGGCGTGGCCGAAACAAAATAGCCACCGTCAATTATATCCTTAAGAACACTGGAAAAGCCAGTAAACCAGTGAAAAACAGCTCTATCTATGCCAACATCCTGAACCAGGCTCAGTGCATCCTTCCATGCGTACCTACTGTGAATTATCGCCGGTTTAGCATATTTCCTGGCGATGTTCAGAAGTCGACCAAGAACTTCTTGCTGCAATTCTTTGGACGCTACCTTCAACACCCTCTTGTCATAGTCCAGACCTATTTCACCAACAGCGACCGCTGAAGCAATATTTTGCTCAATAAACCGCAAATTATCATCTATCTCAAAAGGCCCCAGATTAGCTAGCTCCCAGGGATGCAAACCCAAAGCAGGATAGACGAAATAGCCACGTTTTTGCGATATTTCCAACGTTTTTATATTCGACTGGTGGTTTGATCCCACAGCCACTACGGCAATAACGCCGGCTGTTCTAGCTGCCCCGAGCATCGAATCGAGATTTTGCAGTTCGTCAAGATGGGCATGAGTATCTATGAGTTTATGCACTAGATTTTCTTTTCTTTAAGCATGGCCCCGTAATACTTAAGCCCCGCTTCAGTCGGCTTGTAGACGTAGAGAGCAAACCTGTCTTCTCGTTCCCGGGTGATTAGATTTGCTAATATCAATGCCCGTAAAATTGCCTCACCAAAGTACCCACTCAGATTAAGGTGATGATCAGGCACTGCTTTGTTAGTCACTTCGTACTCACGGCAAATAGCGGCCAAGAGCTTCGCCGGCTCCTTCTCCAGGCTCTGGAAGAGAGCTTGCATGGTCTCTGTCTGCTTTACTACCTCAGCAAAATCTTCAAAAGCACCCATATCTGCTAAACCTTAATTATAAGCCCGATGTCCCCAAAAGGTCTCTTTATGTATAAAATAGAACGGTTGTGTTAATTGGTAAACCGTCCCTTAACGAGCTTATTCTATCACAACACCAGTGTCCTAGCGAGATTAATTACTCATTGAAGAGAATGTTTTTGAACTGAGAAGCAAAAGACTGGTGCTCACGATAAGCTGACATTATATGCATAGTTTCGTTCTATAAAGTAGGCAAAATAACTAATTCGTGTCACGGTCGCCGGGACGCCTGATAGAATATAATGGAACCGGGGCAAGTGCATGAATATAGGTAATCGAAAAGATATACCTACGATAAATGAATATGAAAGCCGTCTTGCCGATTTGTACGAGGAGTATTACGACAAGGTGGCACGTTATGTCTACGTCCATATCGGCAACAAAGAAGAAGCTGAGGATATTGCAGGAGAGGTTTTTTTGAAAGCACTGAAGTCCCTAAACTCCTACCGAGAGCAGGGCGTTCCGATGCAGGGGTGGCTGTTCCGTATTGCCCATAACCTCACTGTAGACTATCTCAGAAAGATGGACAAACGCAGGACACTGCCAACTGACTCAGTAGTGTTAGTGGGAAATGACAATCCCGTAGATACCGCCCAGAAAAACATTGAGTTTGAGCGGGTTACCGAGGCTATGAAGCAGCTCACCACAGAACAGAGAGAGGTTATAAACCTTCGTTTCTTTGGGGGGCTCACTTCCAAAGAAGCGGGTGGCATTTTGGGCAAGAGTGATGGTGCAGTGCGCGAAATGCAGAGAGCAGCTATAGAAAAACTACGTGGGATCATGGGAGTGGAGAAATGATGACTGAAGATTTTGACCGAATACTGGATGAATGTATAGACCGCATTAACCGCGGGGACAATGCGGCAGATTGTCTGTCCGATTACCCAGCATATTCAGAAAGGCTAAGACCTCTGCTCCAGTCTATGCATGATGTCCAGAAGACCTACACTTTTACGCCATCCGCTGATACCAAGAGAGCAGCCAGACAGAAGTTCTACGCAACTCTCGGCAAACAGCGGCGAGTGACACCAGTCTTGTCGCTCTTCAGGGCAATTCCCCGGTCTGCAGCCTGGGCGACAATTGCAGTATTAGTCCTGGCTATCGTAGGTATTCTGATGATACAACCCATACTCAACCCGCCGATGCTCGTACCCAGCCCTGATGGTAATTTCGCTTTTCTCATCAGCGATGAGCCCAACGATATCGGTGACTTTGAAAGCCTTAACGTCACAATTTCCGGAGTGGGACTGCAGGCTGCGGGTTCAGTGAAACGGTTCGAGTTTACGCCCGAGACAAAAACAGTGGATCTTACTCGGCTTCAGGGAGAACAGTCTCAGGAAATCTGGCGCGGTAATGCCCCGGCAGGGCAGTATTCACAGGTATACATCTATGTTAGCGAAGTCACGGGCAAGCTAGAGTCAACCGGGCAAATTGTAGATGTGAAGCTGCCAAGCAGCAAACTGCATATATCGATGCCGTTCGAGGTTACAGTTGATACGGTTACCAGATTTACCTTCGATATTACCGTAGTGGCGACCGGTAATAACGGAAAATACATCCTCAAGCCCCAGATCGGTGACAGTGGGACCCGACAGGAGCAAAAGCCGCTCGAGTAAAAGTCAGACGAAGGCAAAGGGATAGACACGAGGCAATATTTTCTGGCTATCCCGAGCCTGCATTTCGCACTCGCAATCAATCTCACCTGACACTTTTCTTGTTTTGTCGTTATTAATATTTAGAAGCAGGAACGATACACGGAAAGGAGGAACAAACAATGAAAATCAGTGTTCTAATTGTGACAATAGTGGCGGCTCTGGCCATGGTCGTAATGCTGGTGGGCGGCTATCCCGCACCTGAAACTGCGCAAGCCAAAGGAACTCTACAGATAATGGTTACTGATGCCCCGCCTGAAGAAGAAGTCACCAGCATAATGGTCACGGTAGAAAGTGTTGAAGTACATAAGGCTGCAGCTCAACAGGAGCAACAGCAATCAGCTACTAACTCCACGAATGAAGAAGCAGGTTGGCTGCCGCTGGATATTCTCGCCGGAAACGAAACATTCGATCTTCTTCAAATTCAGGGAATTGAAGAGGTCCTGGCGGTTACCGAGCTTGAACCTGGTAAGTATACTCAAATCAGGATGACGATAGGCAATTTGCAGGTCAAACTGGGTGACGGCGACCTTCAGGACGTCATCCTCCCGAGCGGCAAACTGAAGTTCGTCCGTCCTTTTGATATTGTCGAAGGGCAGACAACAGCGCTCCTCTTTGATTTCGATGCTGAGAAATCAGTCAATGTAGCTGGTTCTGGTCAAATCATGTTCAAACCGGTGATTAAGTTGAGTATGACGACACCCCAGACAATTGAGCCAGGTACAAAGCACGTAAAGATTTCGACACCGTCTCTGCCAAACGGTGCCGTTGGTGTCTCCTACAATGCTACGCTTACGGCTGACGGTGGAGTCACCCCTTACACCTGGAGCATCGACAAGGGGACTTTACCAGCCGATTTAACTCTGGATTCGGTTACCGGAATCATTTGTGGAGTGCCAACGGCTAGCGGCGATTTCACCTTTACTGCAAAAGTGTCTGATAACTCAACACCAATAAAAAGCGATACCCAACGGTACACTATTACCATTGCCGCGAACGAGACTTTGATCATTACCACCATGAATATGGCGGATGGGGTAGAGGAGACTGCCTATAATGCCACTGTTGTGGCGTTGGGTGGCACGCCACCATATACATGGAGTATTGCCAAAGGCAACCTGCCAGATGGGCTTGCAATAGACACTGCAAGCGGAGTCATCTCGGGGACTCCAACCAAGAAAGGCAACTACAACTTCACGATACAGGTAAGTGACAATGCCACGCCGGTGAATACCGATGCCCAGCGACTACGTATCCGCATCGCCGAAGACTGAACTCGAATACGATAAGAGTCACCGCCGCGGCGTTCAAAATAAGCAAAGGGGGCTGGCTGAAGGCAACATTGCTCAGCCCCTTCTGCCACTCAGAGTTCTTATAGGAGGATAGTGACATGGCGAATAATAGCTGGAAAGAAGATATTTCATAGCGAGCTTTCTGAAAGCATGTCTTATTTCCTCGCGACTAGCCTTTCCATGAGCACCAAAGAATAGAGCAATGATCCTTACTACCGCTATACTTGTGCCTGAAAAGAAATTCCAGCGACTAGAATCCACCGCGGCAACCGCAAAAAGATCATTATCGTCACCGGTATTGACACACTAGATAGGCAATGCTATAGTGAAACCGAGGTAACATGTTCAATGAGGTGAAGGGATGAACTACGGGCGTGAACTGTTAAAGGGAAATACGGATTCCCTATTGCTTTCTTTAATTAGTCGTCAGCCTACCTATGGCTACCAGATAGTAAAGGAACTGCAGAAAAGGAGTAACGGGTATTTTCAGTTTAAGGAAGGTACTCTTTACCCCGCTCTCCACCGGCTGGAGCGAGACAACCTTATCACGGGTAAGTGGCAAATACTGCCCAATGGACAGCAGAGACGTTACTACTACATAACTGAAAATGGACAGCAGGTCCTAGCGAAAAGATTGGCTACATGGCAGGATTTCTCTACGGCAGTTAAAGCAGTCATACAAGCGGAAACAACGTAGGACCAGAATAGTGAGTAGCATAAGCCATTACCTAAACAGGTTCAAAGCTAGTCTCCAAATTGATCGGACTATAAGGGACGGCGTGGCTCAGGAGCTTTACACGCATCTCGAGGAGAAGACTCAGGAGCTAGAAGAAAAGGGGCTAAGTAGAGAGGAAGCAAGTAAGATCGCAGTACAATCTCTGGGCTCCCCTGAATTAATTGCCCAGCAAATCTATGAAACACATGCTCAAGGTAGCTGGAAAGAAGCGCTTCTCAGCGCCTCGCCTCACCTCTTAGTTGCCTTGCTCTTCACTTCATATTACTGGCAGAATATCGTCTACGTGTCAATTATATTAGCGCTAACCGTTGGCATAGCAATTTATGGTTGGCATCGAGGTAAGCCAATATGGCTTTTCCCCTGGTTAGGATACTATCTTATGCCAGTAGTAGTTACCGGGATATTGCTTCTTTCCCTTCCCCAAGGTTGGGGCTGGATAGCAGCGCTCATCTATATCCCCTTGGCTCTTTTTGTTTTTATCCATATAGTGAGACAAACTGCAAGGCGGGATTGGCTATACGCATCACTGATGCTAGCCCCTATGCTTGTGACATTCAGTTGGTTTTCATCCCTGGGCAGAGGAAATGAGCTTTTGGCAAGTGACTGGATAGCACGCTTGCAAACAAATGCACTTTGGATAGTTATTAGTTTTATTGCTTTGGCAGGAGCAACTATCGCCTTCATCCGCCTCAAGCCGCGCAGGCATAAAATTATTAGTTTATTAATTCCACCTCTTGTAATCTTACTCTCGGTAACCATGGCAAGCCGAGGGAACATTAATTCCTGGGGTTGGCTGATATTGCTCTTTTCGTTATTCGCCTTTGCCATCCCTATGTGGATGCAGGCTAGGGCCTACGAATAGTCCCTTGAAACAACCGAAAATCCAGAATCCTAAATCTTAAACAATCTCAAGATTCAAGTCTCAAATTTCCAAAACCACATTAGATTCTGGACCTGTTCAGGATTTGGTACTTGGGATTTCAGAGATTCCTGCGATTAGCTAGGAACAGCCGAACCTAGTCCTCTTTCTGAGTCCACAAGCCAGGTTGGGACCGGATATCCCTCTTATAGGGCAGCCCCAGATGTTCATAAGCAAGCCTGGCAGCTACTCTGCCACGAGGTGTTCGTTCCAGAAAACCTAACTGAAGAAGGTACGGCTCGTAAACATCCATGATAGTATCAGCATCCTCGTTAACAGAAGCAGCAATAGTATCTAGACCCACAGGACCACCATCAAATTTGTCAATTATCGTGTGCAAAACTCTATGGTCTATGTCATCCAAACCCACAGAATCTATCTCCAGCTTTGAAAGTCCTTCCAGAGCCACTGCCTTGGTGACAACCCCATCTGCCATGACCTGAGCATAATCTCTTATTCTCTTCAAGAGACGATTGGCCACTCGAGGAGTGCCTCTGGCACGCTGGGCAATCGGGACAAGTCCCTCTTTCTCTGCTTTCACCTTAAGGATACTTGTTGACCTTTCCAAAATCCCCTGTATTGCTGCCTCATTGTAGAAATCAAGATGATATGGCACCCCAAATCTATCGCGGAGAGGAGGACTCAGTAGAGCCAGCCGCGTGGTAGCCCCTATCAAAGTAAAGTGTGGCAAACTTAACCGCAGGTTTTTGGCAGATGGACCTTTCCCTAGAAAGATGTCAAAAACAAAATCCTCCATTGCCGGATAGAGTTTTTCTTCTATGGTATGGTTGAGCCGGTGTATCTCATCGATGAAAAGGATATCTCCCTCATGCAGATTAGTAAGAAGAGCTGCTAAGTCTCCAGTGCGTTCTATGGCCGGCCCCGAACTAACCTTGATATCAACTCCCATCTCAGCGGCGATGATGTACGCGAGGGTAGTCTTTCCCAGACCGGGGGAACCGTAAAGAATGATATGGTCTAGTGGCTCGCCTCTGCCCTTGGCAGCGAGAATGGCTATTTTCAGGTTATCCTTAATCTTCTCTTGACCTATGAATTCAGTTAGACGTCTGGGACGAAGGTCAAAATCAATGGAGCGATCCTCTGTGGCTACCTTACTTGAAATAAGCCGCATCACTGCCCCTTGGCCCGATTCTAAACCGGGGGATTCTTACTGACTCGCTAATTCTAAGCTCGGGGTCTCCTTCTCCTCCACGCTTCCCTTCTTCAATTTCTTTTCATCGTCAGGATTCAAATAGAGGACCCGCGACGGGATGAGCTTACCGAGAATAACGTTCTCCTTGAGGCCACGCAGCCCATCTACCTTGCCTTTGATCGCAGCGTCAACAAGCACACGGCCAGTTTCCTGGAAAGAAGCGGCTGCCAGCCAGCTATCCTTGCTTAAGCTAGCTCTGGTTATTCCAAGAAACGCAGCTTGCGCCGTTGCCGGCTCACCGCCCTCAGCCAACACCTTGGCATTTATGTCCTCGTAGTCAAACCGGCCGACTAACTCACCAGGCAGGAGTTTCGTATCTCCTGAGGAGACAATTCTCACGTTGCCTAACATCTGCCGAACAATCACAGCAATATGCTTGTCATGTATGGTTACCCCTTGTATACGATATACTTTTTGTATTTCATCAATCAGATACTGCTGGACTGCATCCTTTCCCGTGATACGCAAGATGTCATGAGGATCGACAGGACCTCTGGTAAGCCTATCACCTGCTCTGACCTTGTCCCCCGACTGAATGAGGAGATATGTACCGCGAGGGATGCTATATTCCCTCTCTTCCCTTTCTTCATACTTAATATAAACGCGGTCACCCTCAATAACGACCTGGCCAGCCATTCTAGCTGCTACAGAAAGAGATTGCCCCGCTTTGCCACGGCTAACAGCCGGCAATTTCTTGCTAGACTTCCTTTTGCTGGTCTTCTCTGGCAGAGAAAATAGGATGCTACCAGCGTCCACCGATTGCCCGTCGGTTACAACCACCTCCGCTCCCGTTGGTATCGGGTATTCATCCAAATAGAATTCAGAGCTAATCACTTTGACGACGCTAGTGCCATCAGTATTGGTTACGTCAACAGTACCATCAATCTCAGAAATGATAGCACTGCCATTCGGTGTCCTGGCCTCGAAAAGCTCCTCCACACGAGGCAGTCCGGTGGTAATATCCACACCTACCACGCCCCCTGTATGAAAAGTGCGCAGAGTAAGCTGAGTTCCAGGCTCGCCGATGCTTTGGGCAGCAATGACTCCTACAGCGGTGCCAATCTTCACCAATTGCTTCTTCCCCAAGTCCCTTCCATAACAATTTTGGCAAACGCCAAATCGAGACCGGCAAGTAAGAGCCGACCTCACATGCACTCGGCTGATATTGGTGCTCATAATTCGGCGCACCTTGTCTTCGTCAATCTCTTCGTTACGATCGACAATGACTTCATTTGTAGCTGGATCAACAATCTTGCTAGCCGCCAAGTAGCCAGTAATCCGGTTTTCAAACGGGGGAAGGGACACATCTGTAGTCTGCCGGAGTATCCATACCCCCTCGGTGGTACCACAATCTGTTTCAGTTCCCTTGACATCTTGAGCTATATCGACAAGGCGCCTGGTAAGATATCCGCTATCTGATGTCCTCAAGGCAGTATCAGCTAACCCTTTACGAGCACCATGGGTAGAAATGAAATACTCCATGGGTGTCAGCCCATCACGTAGACTCGATTTAATGGGAAAATCTATTATCCTTCCTGAGGGGTCGGTCATCAATCCGCGCATCCCTGCCATTTGTCTAATTTGAGAAATATTCCCCTTGGCACCCGACGTAGCCATCATGTAAACACTACCATAAGGATCTAGCGCCCGGGACATATCCTCAGCAACCTTATCTGTAGTCTCCATCCACATTTGAACTGTGCTTTCATACTTTTCATCCTCAGTAATCAAGCCACGGTTAAATTGGTCCTCGATAAGGCTAACTTTTTCATCGGACTCTTTAAGAAGCTTGACCCTACCTGGAGGCTCTTCAATATCATCCATAGCGATGGAAATGCCCGACTTTGTAGCATAGTCAAACCCCAATTCCTTAAGTCTATCGAGAACACCAGCAGTACCTTCATTACCCAATAGACCAATGCAATCAGCGACTAATACTCTTAAGGAAGCCTTATCTACTGTTTTGTTGTAAAAGCGAAGTTGCGGAGGCAAGGCATCACTAAATATAATCCTGCCCACTGTAGTATTTATCCTCCCCCCATCTGAACGAAGCGAAGGATCTCGCACAACAATTTCGGCACCAAGTTCGATAATGCCCAGTTCGTAAGCCAACTTAGCCTCGTCAAAACTGCTAAAAAATTTCCCTTCCCCTTTGGCTTCGGGCTTTGAAATAGTAAGATAATAGCAACCCAGAACCATATCCAGGGTGGGTGTTGTCGCAGGCTCACCAGAACTTGGTAGCAACATATTATAAGGACTAAGCATATGCTCCCTGGATTCCTTCACCGCAGCCCTGGACAATGGCACATGAACTGCCATCTGGTCGCCATCAAAATCGGCATTAAAGGCGGTACAAACCAAGGGGTGGAGCTGAAAAGCATTACCGTCGATTAACACGGGTTCAAAGGCTTGAATGCTAAGCCGATGCAATGTGGGAGCACGATTAAGCAATACAGGACGCTCCTTGACTACTTCATACAGTGCGTCCCAAACTTCAGGGCTACCTTTTTCCACCAAGCGCCGGGCACTTTTCAGGTTATTGGCATACCCATTTATTATCAGTTTGTGCATAACCGAGGGCTTAAACAGCTCCAAAGCAACGTAGCGTGGCAAACCACATTGCTGAAGTTTGAGCTTAGGGCCAACAACAATGACCGAGCGACCGCTGTAGTCCACGCGCTTACCAAGAAGGTTTTGTCGAAAACGTCCCTGTTTGCCCTTCAGAATGTCAGAAAGAGATTTCAAGGCGTGCTTATTACCAGTCACAACTGCACGCCCTCTTCGCCCATTGTCAACAAGAGCATCAACAGCTTCCTGCAACATACGTTTCTCATTCCGAATAATTATTTCCGGCGCACCCAACTTCATTAGACGGCGGAGACGGTTGTTGCGATTAATAACCCTTCTATACAGGTCGTTAAGATCACTAATCACAAATCGACCACCATCCAACTGCACTATAGGACGAAGCGCCGGAGGTAACACAGGAAGCACAGTCCAGACCATCCACTCAGGTTTATTTCCACTCAGCTTAAAAGCTTCAACTAATTGCAGCCGTTGACTGACTCTTTTGCGGTATCCCCCCGAGGTGCTAAGGATTTGGTTATGAAGCTGCTGATGTAAAGCATCCACATCCATTTGCTTCAACACCTGTAGAATAGCCTCGGCTCCCATGCCAGCTTCAAAAATGTCACCATACCTATCCTTAAGTCTTCTGCATCCTTCTTCGTTAAGCAATTTTTTCGGCTGAAGACCCTCCAACTCGGCAATGCTTGTCTTTAGCTCTTCTTCCAGTTTTGCCCTCTTTTCTACAAATCTACCACGAAGCTCGTTCACCTCCTGTATCTTAGGCTCTTCCTCCATGTCTTTGGCTTCCAATTCTTCGATCTTCTTGTTCAGGCGTTCCTCATGCTCAGCAATCTTTCGACCCCACTCTTCCTCAAGTTTGCGAAGATTCTTCTCTTTGGCCTCCTGATCCACAGAGATGACTATATAGCGAGCAAAATAGATGATGCTCTCTAAGTCTCGTGGAGAAAGATCCAGGAGCAGCCCCAGCCGACTGGGTACTAATTTAACAAACCAGATATGCGTAACTGGTGCAGCCAGTTCTATATGTCCCGTGCGTTCCCGGCGCACACTGGAATGAGCCACCTCAACACCACATTTATCACAAATAACGCCCTTATATCTTGCCTTTTTATATTTACCGCAGTGGCATTCAAAATCTTTGACAGGGCCAAAAATCTTCTCACAAAATAGACCATCTCTTTCTGGTTTCAAAGTGCGGTAGTTTATTGTCTCTGCCTTAGTCACCTCACCGTGAGACCAGCTCCTGATTTGTTCCGGTGAGGCAAGACTTATTCGAATACCGTTAATGCCATCAAATTGAGACATTTTCCCCCTCGCTAAGTAGCTCGACAGCAAAACCTAAACTACGTAGCTCCATAAATAACACCTTGGTCGATTCCGGAATACCCAGTTGTTGAATATCTTCGCCCTTAACAAGAGACTCATAAGCTTTAGCCCTTCCCATCACATCATCCGACTTTATTGTGAGCATCTCCTGAAGCGTATGAGCAGCGCCGTGCCCTTCCAACGCCCATACCTCCATCTCACCAAACCTTTGGCCACCAAATTGAGCTTTCCCTCCCAGTGGTTGCTGAGTGATGAGCGAGTACGGACCAGTGGAACGAGCATGTACCTTATCGCCAACAAGATGAATCAGTTTCATCATATATATATTGCCTACAGTTACCGGCTTGTCGAACAGCTCGCCGGTTCTCCCGTCTCGAAGTTCCATTTTGCCAAAAATAGGAGGATAGAGCCTTCGCTCTTTATAGACTTTCTGTGTCAGCTGCTCCAAGTCTCCATCGCTGAGAGTTCTAAGTTGATGATTATCAGCTACGCCCAGTTCCTCAAGCCATAGACAGAGAGCGGCTCTTCTTGCCGCGCCTTCGTATCCATCATCCATTATTTCCGCGGCATCGAAACCATGACTGGCAAGCCATTCTCCGACCTTATCTAGATCGGTCCTGGCATTTCCGGGATCTTCAGGGCTGAAGCTGACAGCACCGGCTTTCCAGGCTATCCAAGTCTTGGCTAAGGCATTCTCGATAGTCAGAGCATCAGCTCCGTCAAAAATAGGATTAAGAGCCTTAAAACCCAGCGTCTGCGCCGCCCAACCTAAATGAGCCTCCAAGACCTGCCCGATGTTCATACGGGAAGGAACGCCGAGAGGATTAAGGATAATATCTACGGGCGTGCCATCCGGCAAGAATGGCATGTCTTCCTCAGGCAATACTATGGAAATTACCCCCTTATTGCCGTGCCTTCCTGACATTTTGTCTCCCACTGATATTTTGCGCTTTTGGGCAACCCACACCTGTATGAGTTTGTTCACCCCGGCAGGTAATTCATCATGGTTCTCACGAGAAAAGAGTGCCATCCTGATCACCCTTCCCCACTCTCCGGATGGCATTCTGAGGGAGCTGTCCTTAACTTCCCGTGTCTTTTCGCCAAAAATAGCTCGCAACAATTTTTCTTCCGCTGAAGGTTCAGTTTCACCCTTGGGAGTAATCTTCCCAACCAGAATATCGTTGGGCTTCACTTCAGCCCCGATACGTACAATACCTATTTCGTCAAGGTTAGCCAGGCTTTCTTCGCTTACGTTAGGTATGTCTCTGGTGACTTCTTCAGGACCAAGCTTGGTATCACGCTCCTCTATCTCATACTTTTCAATGTGAACGGAAGTATAAGCATCATCCTTAACCAGTCTTTTGCTTATGATGATGGCATCTTCAAAGTTATAGCCTTCCCAGATCATAAAAGCACAAACGACATTCTGTCCCAAAGCGAGAGCCCCGCCATCCAGGGAAAAACTATCCACCAACACGTCCCCTTTCTTAACCTTGTCATCTTTGCTCACAATAGGATGCTGATTGATGCACGTCCCTTGATTGGTTCTGGCGAACTTCGTTAAATTGAATACTTGCTCTTCGCCATTTTCATTCTTAATCGTAATTTGTGTGCTTGTCGCCGAAGTGACCACACCGTCGTCAGGAGCAAATATCATCTGCCCACTATACTTAGCCACCTCTCTTTCCATACCGGTGGCCACCAAAGGACACTCCGGACGTAGTAGTGGCACCGCTTGTCGTTGCATATTGCAGCCCATCAAAGCCCGATTAGCATCATCATGCTCAAGAAACGGAATAAGGCAGGCAGCTATACTGAATAGCTGTTTGGGTGAGACATCGATGAAGCTTACCCTGTCCACTGATTCCTTGAAATATTTGTCTCCCCTCTTGACTTCAACCTTGTCATAAATAAATTCATTTCTTCGATTAACAGGAGCATTAGCTTGGGCAATGGCGTATTGATCTTCTTCGTCGGCTGTCAGGTAAACCATCTGGCTGGAAACAAAAGGAACTACCTTGATATTCCGCGCCCGAAGAGAAGATAACCTTTGTGCGAGCTTCTTTGTGACTGATGTTCCGGCCTTGACCACGAGCTTGCCCTTACTTTTTACATCCTCCCCGATTGTTCTTCCCACCAACTCCTCCACACTATTGGGAACCTCCTGGACGACCCTGAGATATGGTGTCTCTATGAAACCAAATCCGTTGACCGTAGCGTAGGTAGCGAGAGAGCCAATAAGACCGATGTTTGGCCCCTCGGGCGTTTCTATAGGACAAATCCTGCCATAATGAGAGTGATGTACATCACGAACCTCAAACCCAGCCTGTTTTCTCGAGAGACCTCCAGGACCCATAGCAGAAAGACGACGCTTGTGAGTTAGTTCAGCTAGCGGATTAGTCTGATCCATGAATTGAGATAGCTGTGATCGGCCAAAGAATTCTCTTACAGCGACTGCTACAGGGCGAATGTTGATCAAGGCAGCGGGAGTTGCCACTTCGGGGCCGAGAATACTCATCCGCTCTTTGATGGCTCTCTCCAACCTCAACAAGCCGATACGAAATTGCTTCTGTATTAGAAAACCTACCGCCTGAGCCCTTCGATTGCCTAAATGGTCAATGTCGTCAGGAGCTTCATCGCCCAAGTTAACTGAAATAATACGGCGGACTATTTGCACCAGGTCTTCAGGGGTTAAGCCAGTACAATTTCCAGGAATATTGAGACCCAGTTTCTTATTAAGCTTGTAACGACCAACTTTGCCCAAGCTATAGCGGCGAGGATTAAACAGGAAATTATTCAGCAAGGCTTGAGCACTGCTAAGACTGGGAGCTTCGCCAGAAGATAGTTTCCTATAGATATCTAACAGAGCATCAGCCTTACTTTTGATCAAGGGATCTCGGTCAATTGTAGAGCGGATGAAAGCATGGTTGGGCGAGTTATCCACATCTTGAAAAAGAGAAAGTAACGTCTCGTCGCTTTCAAAGCCTATGGCACGCAACAAAGTAGTAACCAGAATCTTCCGTTTGCCGCTAATCTTGACCGAAATTACGTCTCTATTAGAAGCGTCAAAATCGAGCCACGCCCCATGCTCAGCAACAAGCTTAGCAACGCATAATTCTCGCCCACTGGAAGGGTCTCTCTCTAACGTGAAATAAACGCCAGGAAAACGAGTCAATTGATTGACTACCACCCGCTCCACTCCAGAAATAATAAAAGTGCCGGCAGTGGTCATCAAAGGGAAATCGCTAAAGTATAATTCCTGTTGCTTGATCTCTCCCGTTTCTTTAACCACCAGTCGCGCAGTGACATGAATAGGGGAGGAATAAGTCAGGCCCCGCTCAAGACACTCAGGAATAGAATGCGAGGGTTCTCGAAACTCATAATCAACGAAATGCAATTCTAGCCTTGTGCCAGTATAGTCTTGAATTGGAGATATTTCCTCAAAGAGCTCTCGCAAGCCTTCTTCTTGAAACCAGCGAAAGGAATCAAGTTGGACCTGAATAAGGTCGGGTATTTCTAAAGCCTGAGGCAATTTGGCAAAAGACTTCAGCAACTTATGATTATGCATAGAGGAAACGATCCCGATTGTTCAAAACAACTTCTTGAAGGCATTAACTGGGAAAATCTAAGGTAACAAGACCAAAAGAGAATGGGAACATAACACAAACTGATAAGTATAACACCATGGTCTAGTTTTGTCAATACCCCTAGGTACCCACATAGTAACACAGGGCAGTGTATTTTGCAAGTTTCTTCTCAATTTACTCTACAGGGGTGAGGTAGCCAAGACACGGGTGTTGACGGTTGAGACTAGATTCACAGCTAGAATATTTGGCTTATCAGCTCCGTCTTGTACGAGTGTGGGCGGGCAAAAGGGATTTGGATCCGCCGGGTCAAGGAGCCTTTCTGTCTGGCAAAACTAAAGCCCCAGTCCAGCGGCTATCACTTCCCTGTGCAAGTCAGTGTCACCGGCAGCAAATTCTGCGGCCTTGACACGACGATAATAGAGACCAATATCATGGTCCATGGTATATCCGATAGCCCCATGAGCAGCAATAGCTTCAATGCAAATTCGCTGGTAAGCTTCATTGGCTTTAGCTTTCGCTGCGGAAATTTGCCATGGCGATGGCGAGCCAACGCCTATTCCCCACGCTGCTTGATAAAGCAAGTACTGAACCGCCTCCACATCAATCAACATGTCAGCCAGTTTGTGCTGTATCGCTTGAAAAGAGCCAATGGGCCGGTCAAATTGAATTCGCTCCTTGGCATAGCTACTGGTCATGTCCAGGACAGCCTGACACGCTCCAGACATCTCGGCACACTTCAGCACGGCAGCGCGCTGCAATATAAAGTCCACTATGTCCCAGCCTTTGCCTATTGTGCCCAGGATATTATCTTCGGGCACCGTTGCCCCATCAAAGCTGACCTTGAATTGCCTGTCGCCGCCTATAGTCGGGATGGTTTCCATCTTCACATTTGGTCCCCTGGCATCCACCATAAACAAGGTGATTCCGTCCTCGGGCCTTTCACCGTCTCCGGTCCTGCCCACCACCAGGATATAATCAGCGACATGGGCATCAGTGACAAAGAGCTTATGCCCCTCGAGAACATAATTTGTCCCCCTCAATACAGCACGAAGTCTTACCTCAGAAGCTTTATATTTGCCTGACGACTCGGCCAAAGCGAAAGTCCAGATAGCCCCGCCCTTAGCTATTTGCGGCAGAAACTCAGTTTTTTGCTCGCTGTTTCCATATTCAAGTAGAGGCAGAGCACAAAGGGCGATAGTGGAGAAGAACGGACCAGGCAGGATATTTCTCCCCATCTCCTCCATCAAGATAACCAAATCCATAAAACTAGCAGCCATGCCACCATATTCTTCCGGAAAGACGAGCCCCATCCAGCCCAGTTCTGCCATACTGTGCCACATCTGCACGTCATAGCCCCTTTCATCTTTGGCCATCTCCCTGACTTTAGCTTTAGGACATTCCTTTGCCAGGAAATCTCTGGCCGAAATCCGCAGCATGTCCTGCTCCTCCGTAAAACTAAAATCCATGATAACCCCTCAAAAAGTCTACTCCAAAAAAATTCAATATGATTTGGGCAATCCCAGTCTAAATTGCCCAATGATGCTTTTCTCAATTTCAGCAGTACCTGCTGCGATCGCCTGGCCAGGAAATCCGAGATACGCACCCTGTACGGCGCCATTGAGTTTAGCCCATTCGGAATCCGGGTCAGCTTGAGAATATATTCCTAGAATCTCTGCCCCAGTGATAGCCCCCCGTCTCATCAAGTCATCACCCATTATCTTGTTCCTCGAGGACTCATAAACAGGAATCTGACCCTGAGTTATCCGCCAGGCAAGCTGAAAGGCGAACATCTTCAGCACTTCCAGGTCGATAGCCAAGTCAGCTAACTTGGCCCGAACCAGAGGATTCTTAGACAACGGCTGCCCTTCATACTCAGTTTGAGCAGCATACTGAGCTAGGTCTTCCAAAATCCTCTTTAAACTACCATAGGTGGTAGGCGCTATACTGCGTCGCTCAAAAGCCAGTGACTGCATAAGATAATACCAGCCTTTGTTCTCTTCTCCCACTAAGTTGGAAGCTGGCACTCTCACATTATCGAAGAATACTTCATTGAAGTGATGCCGCCCATAATAGTTCAAAATAGGATTGACTGTAACGCCTGGGCTCTTCATATCCACAATAAAGATACTGATTCCCTGATGTTTCTTAGCGGCATTGGGATTTGTTCTGACAGCCAGCCAGCACCATCTTGCCCGGTGGGCAGCGCTGGTCCACACTTTTTGCCCATTAACTATATAGTCACCTCTATCTCGAATTGCCCGCGTCCGGATATTGGCAAAGTCTGAGCCGGCATTTGGCTCACTGTAACCCGTGCACCAGACACCATCTTTTTCGCCTGAGGCAATCAAAGGCAAAAACTTTTCCCTTTGTTCTTCGGTACCAAACATCATCAAGCAGGGTCCCACCCACTGTATCCCGCTTATGCCCATCCATGCCCCCGGTATTCCCCAGTAGGCTATCTCCATTTCGTATACTGTCTGCTCCAAGAGAGAGGCACCACGCCCACCATACTTCTCTGGCCAGCTCATGACGAGCCAGCCTCTTTCTGCCAATTTTCTGGACATGGATATTTCGAACTCAAAATCCCTGAACTCACCATCAATTACAGTGTTCCGCACCAAATCCGGAGGTAATTCGGCTTCGGCAAACTTGCGAATTTCCTCCTTTAAGGCCAGTTCTTCCTCGCCCAATCTAAAGTCCATTGTTGCCTTCCCAGAAATTAATTGTCCAAGGTGCGGTGCCTCTATCCTTACGACAATGCAAGCGATGATTCAAACAACAAAGCACATTACCCAGCCGGGTAGACCAAATTGTAGTAGCAACTGTTATTGTCCAGACTTTCACACAACCAGCCAAAGCACCGATGATTGCATGCAGTGAGCAATTACTTGGGTTGCGGTGGGTCTGGATTTACCAAGTCCTTAGTCATCGCTGCCGGCATGAACATGAATAACTCGTCAGTCGTCCATCCGCCAACTTTGACCAGTTGCTTCTCCAACACCGGCTCTGAATAGAGCCCAATTCGGCCTTTTTCTACAAAAAATGTCCGTCCATTGACATTAGCAGCATCATCAGAAGCGAGCCATACCACCAGAGGAGCAATGTCTTCAGGCTTCATTTGCTCAAATCTGGCCATAGCGTCTGGCCGAGCTTTTCTCATTTCGTCGCTGAGGGTGAGCCGGGTCCCGGCGTTGGGCCGAATACAATTGCACGTCACACCGCACCGGCCCATATCCCGTGCCACTTTTCTTGTTAAGCCGACGATTCCTTCCTTGGCTGCACCGTAATTAGCCTGCCCATAGGTAGTAGCATTGAGACCTGCTACAGATGAGGTATTTATTATTCGTCCATGTCTCTGCTGGCGGAATAGGGGGCTCACTGCCCTGATGGTATGGAAATGACCGTAGAGGTGCACCTTTAGCACCAAATCCCAGTCCTCCTCACTCATGTTGAACAGCATTCTGTCACGTAGAATCCCGGCATTATTGACCAGAATATCAACCTTACCAAAGCTGTCTATGGCAGTCTTTATGATGTTCTCGCCGCCCTGCATAGTCGCCACCGAGTCATAGTTAGCAACTGCCTCTCCACCCAGTTTCTTGATCTCTTCCACCACCTCTTCCGCTGGTGAAGTTGATGCCCCAGAACCGTTAACGGCACCTCCCAGATCATTTACCACTACTTTAGCCCCTTCCGACGCTAAAGCGAGGGCTTCCCCTCGGCCAATGCCTCGTCCGGCACCAGTAACTATGGCAACTTTGCCTGCAAGCCTCTTTGCCGTCATCAAACTCCTTATAGGTTCTTTCTCAATCTCCAAATAGGTGCCAAATCACATCCGACAAAGACTTGGTCACGACAGAGTCAAACCCTTAAACCTACATATAAATTCCAGAAGAAACGTTCAGCACCTGTCCGGTAATAAAAGCAGCATCATCTGAAGCCAGGAATAGAACGGGCTTGGCAGCATCTTCAGGGGTCATCGGTTTAACTTGAAGGAGCATCATATCTCTTATTTTTTTCGGTATACCCACCGATTCTCCAGCTACTTCTACTTGCTGCGTCTCTTTTTCTCTGGTCAACCGTGTATCTACGAAGCCGTAGGCAATGACATTGCAGGTAATACCATATCGTCCCCATTCCCTGGCTACAGTTTTGGTCAGCCCGATAAGACCTGACTTAGCAGCAGAGTAGTTAATCTGGCCGATGTTTCCCATCAGCCCAGCTACGGAGGCCACATTAATTATTTTGCCATTGTGTCCTGCCTTCATCACATATTTCGAAGCTGCTCTAATACAGTTGAACGTCCCTTTGAGACTGATATCGACACATATGTCCCATTGGGCATCCGTCATCCTGTTTATCAAAGCATCTCTGGTAAGTCCGGCATTATTGACCAAAATATCTATTTTGCCGAATTTCTCCGCTGCTTTGTCCATGACTTTCTGGCAGTCTTCGAGCTTCGTTACATCGCCGGCACAGCCATCAGCTTTTCCTCCAGCAGCTTGAATCTCCTTGACCACCTCCATAAGCGGTGCCTCGTCAATGTCACTCACAAGAACAGCGGCACCCTCCTTCGCAAACAACAGAGCATCAGCTCTGCCTATGCCTCGCGCCGCCCCTGTGATAACTGCCACTTTCCCGTCTAGTCTTCCCATTTTTACCTCCTTTGAATTCGTTCTCTCAATAACACGACCTTGATTCACTATTTTCAGAACACTGCTTCCGGATAGCTATCAAAAACAATGCTGTCGCTTATTTCTTTTTCCGCGTGGGTAAGGCAACCAGAGCTGAGCCAGGTGTTGTCTTCTCTCCCTTCCCATTCTCCACCCAAATCTCGCACTCAACAAGATTCTCGCCACCCTCTTCATACTTCTTGGTCACTTTGCCTTTGCACCACCAGGTTTCGCCGTCATGAGGTTCTTCCATCGTCTTCATTTTCCGGGGATAATCCATGCCGCGGTACTGGCAGGACAGTTTCCTGAGTTTCCCCTCCTCTCCAATCCAATCAGTCATCAAATGTCCCAACCAGGCACGCTTAAGTGCCCCGTGTACAATAGGGGCACCCACGCCCATAGCCTTAGCGAAGTCTTCGTCATAATGCAACGGGTTAAAATCCCCCGATGCCCCCGCCCATTGGACCAACATACGGGTTGTAGCAATCTTAGCCAATGGTGTTATCTCAGTGCCCACTTCAACGTCCTCATAACAAACTTGCTTAGCCATCTTTCCTCCAAAAACAAAGTAGTCGAAGAACTAGAATTGGATTATTGTTGCCCAGCTTTTAAGCACTACGTTGCCCTTCTGGTTCACAAAGGCGACCTCTGCTGTGGTGAACATGGTCTTGCCCAGTCTGGTTTCGCGTTCGGCCACCTTGGCAAT
>Ga0224495_10000637_pt1 | contig 26908 bp, 26 predicted proteins | sample SF_Jul11_sed_USG_FD_168128 | JGI IMG/M metagenome (GOLD analysis project Ga0224495, IMG submission 168128) | Sediment microbial communities from San Francisco Bay, California, United States - SF_Jul11_sed_USGS_4_1 | ecosystem: Environmental > Aquatic > Marine > Sediment | place: USA: California...
TTAATTCTGTCCATTATGTCTTTGGGAAGTTTTGATTCTTCTTTTAAGGGTTTCATGCGACCAATATCAAATTCTTCGACTGTATATAACGCACTATTTTCTTACTAAAAAGTAGCCGCTCCCAAAAAAAATCCAACCTAAATGATAAATAATAATTGACAGTTTGATTTTAAATACTTATCTTGCATTTGTTAGCACTCTAACCAGAAGAGTGCTAACACTAATACATAAAGATGGCAGATAGTATTACTAAAAGACAGGCTGATATTGTACGGGCAATTGTAAAGGGTTATGTCATAACCGGACAACCAATTGGTTCAGCTATAATTGTTGAACGTTTAATTTCCAATGTATCCTCGGCTACCATTCGCAAAGAAATGTCAGTACTTGAACAAATGGGGTATTTGTTTAGTCCGCATACATCTGCCGGACGTATACCTACAGACAGAGCTATAGAATTATATATAGATGAAATGGTCAACCTTTATGAAGACTCTTTAGATAGTATTTCAGAACTAGAGGGGTTTTACAAGACTGCAAATATGCAGGTTGACAAGCTTATGAAGGTTACAGCGCAGCAATTAGCAAATTCTTCTCAAAATGCAGGTTTTGTATTAACTCCAAGAGCTGCAGGAGCCATTATAAACCGTATTGAGCTGGTTTCGGTTACAGATAATATGATTTTAGTCATACTGGTGAGTCGTTCTGGTACCATTTATCAAAAAAAAATAAAAATTGAAAATACACATACTCAAGAAGATTTATATAAAATCAGCAGATATTTAAATCAGCTTTTAAAGGGTTATGAAATTGAGGATATTAAAGAAAAGGGTCTTGCTTGTTTCATTGACTCAAGTTCTGATTTAGGAAATCTTGGTGATACGGCCATGCAGGTTGCCCAGAGTTTAATTTATATGCCGCCTGATCAGCAGGTATTACTTGAGGGAGAAGCAACTTTTTATAAGAGGCTTCTTGATGAGCATCCAGATACAAAACAAGCTGAGAAGCTGGTAAATATTCTTGACGATAAAGAATTTTTAATTGAATATTTAAATAGCCTGAAATCAAATAAAAGAATAAATGTAAGTGTAGGGCTTGATGTCGATGGAATTCATCTATCTGGGATATCTATTTTAAGCTGTGGATACTCTGTCGGAGGGCGAAATGTAGGTTCTTTGGGAGTTATTGGGATTAATCGGATGCCTTATGAAAATATTATTCGAAGTATGGATTATAGTTCAGAAATTTTATCAAATGTATTAAAGGAAACTGGCGAACTGGATTTTAATGCAGATATAAAGTTAAAAATTGGTAATTTACCCGAAAGGTTATCCGGGTAAAGATTAAATTACTATATAATTTTACAATTGTATATGATTAGAATTTAAGTAAACGGTTATAAATACCGGTATTGGAGTTACGATGGGAAAAGAAAAGTCAACTACTAAAGATAAGAATGATGATTCAGATAATATTGAAAACAGTTCATCAGATGATAACGAAAAAGATTTTACTCCATTGGAGTTTTCAGCTGAAAATGGAGAAGGAAGTATAGATCAAGATACAGAAAACTTGTTAAATCAAAATGAGCAAAAAATAATCGAGCTTAATGAAGAAATTGCAAGATTAAACGATTCTATTTTAAGAGAGAAAGCCGAGTTTTTAAATTATCGTAAACGAATGAATCAGGAAAATCTTCAGCAGGAAGGTCGAACAGCCGGTAAAATTCTTCAGGAATTAATACCTGTATTTGACGCCTTTGATTTATTGCTTGCAACTGAGCATAACGGCGACAAGGCAATGGAAAAATTTTTAGACGGTTCAAATTTAATTAGAAAACAATTATGGCAGGTATTTGAAAATCTTGGAATTGAATTAATCGATCCTGATCAGCAAGAGTTTGATCCCACCAGTATGGAAGCATTGAGTGTTTCGGAATCAGAAAAAACAGATAAAGAAATTGTAAAACAAGTGTATCAAAAAGGGTATAGATATAAAGACAGAATATTAAGGCCGGCTAGAGTTGCGGTTGAAAAACCAAAGTCGCAGGTCAATTAGAACGTATTATGTAAATATAAGAATTTAAGGAGTAAATAAAATGAGTAAAGAAAAAATAATCGGAATAGATCTTGGTACTACGAATTCGTGTGTAGCAATTATTGAAGGCGGTGAAGTTGTCGTTCTAGCTAATTCAGAGGGTGGTAGAACAACTCCTTCTGTAGTAGCTTTTACAGAAAAAGGCGAAGTACTTGTAGGTCAAACAGCTAAAAATCAGATGATTACAAATCCTGAAAATACGATTCGGTCAATCAAACGATTTATGGGTCGTAAGTTTGATGAAATTGACAGCGAAAAAAGGCTGGTTCCATATACACTGAAAGAATCAACTGGCAAGTCTATTGTTATTAAAACACGGGAAAAAGATTATAGACCGGAAGAAATTTCTGCACGAGTTCTTCAAAAAATGAAGCAAACAGCTGAAGATTATCTTGGACAAACTGTCAGTAAAGCTGTTATAACTGTACCTGCTTATTTTAATGATGAACAACGTCAGGCAACAAAAGATGCTGGTAAAATCGCCGGTCTTGAGGTTATGCGTATCATCAATGAACCGACAGCAGCGGCTTTAGCCTATGGTCTTGACAAGAAAAAGCATAGTGAAATTATTGCGGTATTTGATCTTGGCGGCGGTACATTTGATATATCAGTTTTAGAACTTGCAGATGATGTATTTGAGGTTAAATCTACAAATGGCGACACTCATCTTGGTGGCGATGATTTTGATCAATTGATCATCGACTGGATTGTCGCAGAATATAAAAAAGAAACCAGCATAGATGTAAGTGTTGATAAAATGGCACAGCAACGTTTAAAAGAAGCGGCTGAAAAAGCAAAAATAGAATTATCCAGTAAAGAAACAACGGATATTAATATTCCATTTATAACTGCAGATTCATCAGGACCTCGTCACTTAAATATGAACCTGACAAGGGCTAAATTTAATCAACTTACACATGCGCTTGTCGAGCGAACCATTGAACCATGTAAAAAAGCAATGGCAGATGCCGGACTTACTGCGTCTGATATCAATGAAGTTATTTTAGTAGGCGGTTCAACAAGAATACCTGCCGTTCGTGATAAAGTTAAAGAATTATTTGGCAAAGAACCAAACAAAAGTGTAAATCCTGATGAGGCTGTGGCCATTGGCGCGGCGATTCAAGGCGGAGTTCTTGCCGGTGAAGTTCATGATGTACTTCTTCTTGATGTAACTCCTTTATCTCTTGGTATTGAAACGCTTGGCGGAGTAATGACTAAAATCATTACAAGAAATACAACGATACCAACTAAAAAATCGGAAGTATTTTCAACCGCTGCAGATAATCAGACTTCTGTAGAAATACATGTTTTACAGGGAGAAAGAGAACTTGCTCGTGATAATAGAACGTTAGGTCGATTTCATTTATCAGAAATTCCGGCTGCGCCAAGAGGTATGCCTCAAATTGAAGTAAGCTTTGATATTGATGCAAACGGTATTGTACACGTTTCTGCAAAAGATTTAAAGACAAATAAAGAGCAGAAAATAAAAATTGAAGCTTCAAGTTCTCTAAGCGAAGATGAAGTAAACAAGATGGTAAAAGATGCCGAGGCTCATGCTGAAGAAGATAACAAAATTAAAGAAGTAGCGCGTGAATTTAACGAACTAGATCATCTGATTTACACTATTGAAAAGTCACTTCAAAGCGCTAAAAGTCTTGATGGAGCCATACGAACAGAAATTGAAAATGTTATACGTGATGGACGTGATGTTATGCATAGCAATGATCTGGAAAAAATTAAAAAAGCAAAAGAAAATTTAAATAATGTTTTAACCAAACATAGTCAGGCACTACAAGATGCAGCTAAAGAAAGTACTCCTAATCAGGAATCAGGCGATTCAAGTAAAAACAGCCATGAAAAAAACGAAGAAAAAGTAGTGGACGCAGAAATAGTAGATGAGGATAAGTAGAATATCCGCTGGATGGGATAAATTTTAGGGGTTCAATGTGGCAACAAAAAGAGATTACTATGAAATACTGGGCGTATCCCGTTCGGCAACCATCGATGAAATAAAAAAAGCATACCGTAAACTTGCTTTAAAATTTCATCCCGATAAAAATAAAGGTGATGTTGCCGCAGAAGAGAAATTTAAAGAAGCTACAGAAGCATATGAAGTTCTTCGAGATGAAAAAAAGAGAAAAATGTATGATCAGTTTGGTCATGCAGGTGTATCTGGTCAGGCATCCAGCGAAGGTTTTGGTCGGGGTGCATATACTGATTTTTCTGATATTTTTCAAGGCGGAACATTTGAAGATTTGTTTGAAAATATATTTTCCGGTCTAGGCGGATTTGGCGGACAGCGAACTTCTTCTGGTGGTCAACGCGGCGGAGTTCGGCGCGGATCCGATTTAAGATATAATCTTGAAGTTAATCTTGAAGATGTTTACCATGGAAAGGAAATTAAAATTCAAATTCCAAGAGATGAACATTGTGAAAAATGTAACGGCAGCGGTTCAGCAGATGGAAAAATAAGTACATGTACAACGTGTGGCGGAACAGGACAAATTAGAAAAAGTTCCGGCTTCTTTTCAATCGCATCAACGTGCAATACTTGCGGGGGAACCGGATCTATGATTAAAAATCAATGTTCGGTTTGTTATGGATCAGGTCTGGTTTCTAAAAAGAGGACGATCAATATTAGAATACCTCACGGTATTGAAACCGGAACTAGATTAAAGGTTTCTGGAGAAGGTGAAGCCGGTCCTAAAGGCGGACCTGCCGGCGATCTGTATGTTGTCATTCAAGTTAAGCGGCATGCTAAATTTGAAAGAGAAGGAGCTGATCTCATAACCCAGTATGAAATTCCCGTCACTATGGCAATTTTAGGCGGCGAGGTTGAAATTGAAACCATATCAGGCTCCACTGTAAAACTTAAAATACCAACTGGTACACAACCTTCTACGATTTTTCGTGTAAGAAGCAAAGGTCTGCCATACATGGGCGGTCATGATCGATATGGTGATTTAATGGTTGAAGCTATTGTTAAAGTTCCAAAAACGTTAAGCGCCAAAAGCAAGCAGCTTGTAAAAGAGCTAGAAGAAGAATTGATGAGTAATTCAGGATTTTTTAGCAGGTTTAAATGAGTGAAAAACTAAATGAAATAAAAACAGGTGTTGTTGGCGTAGGCCATATGGGCAAGTATCATGTCAATGTGCTTGCCGGATTAAATTCCTCAACTCATCAGTTGATTGGAATTTATGATGTAAACAAGGATAATGCGCAAAAAATCTCAGAGCAATATAAAGTAAAAAATTATGAATCGTTAAGTCAGCTGCTCGATGACTGTGATGCCGTTACCATTGCGGTACCAACTGAACATCATTATAAAATCGCTATAGAAGCTATAAATCATGGATGCCATGTTTTAATTGAAAAACCCGTTACACCTAAAATCGAGGAAGCAATAGAATTAATTGAACTGGCGAAAAAAAAGAAAAAAATCTTGCAAATTGGGCATGTAGAGCGATTTAATGGCGCTGTAATTGAGGTTCAAAAAATTGTCGATAACCCAATTTATATTGAAACAAAAAGAATAGCGCCTTTTTCTCCAAGAATCCAGGATGCCGGCGTTGTCTTAGATATGTTAATTCATGACCTTGATATTGTTTTAAATCTTGTAAAATCTCCGGTTAAAGATTATTATGCCGTTGGACAGAGTCTTAAAGGCAAGCATGAGGACATCGCTGTAGTTACATTAAAATTTGAAAATAACACTATGGCAAGTTTAATGGCATCTCGAGTCAGTCAGGCAAAAGAAAGAAAGCTGTTCATCACTCAGGAAAAAAGCTACATTATTTTAAATTATGCAAATCAAGATATTGAAATTCATAAAAATGCCAGCAGCGCAAACATCACGATGCCCGATGAAATAAGGTACTCTCAGGAATCTTATGTAGAAAATTTATTTGTTCACAAAGACAATCCGTTAAAAAGCGAGCATATACATTTTCATAAATGCATAATGGGTGAGGCTGATCCTATTGTTTCTAATGAAAAAGATCTCGAAACATTACGAATTGCTCTGGCAAGCATTGAAATGATAAAAAAGAGATAAATTCACTTAACAACAAATAAAAGTGAGATAAGGATTAATTTTAATATACATACGTACTCATGACAAAAGATATCGAATTAAAAATTCCGGATGTTGGACAAATCGGAGATATTGAACTTATAGAGTGGAAGATTGCTATTGGCGACTTTTTTCAAGAGGGAGATGAAATTTGCGACCTGCTTACAGACAAAGCATCTTTTTGCCTTGAGGCTCCTGAGCCCGGAGAGCTTTTATCACAACTGGTTAAAAACGGTCAAAAAGTATTTTCAGGTCAAATAGTCGCTACTGTGCGAGTTAATTTAACTTGAAATTTTCAACTTTGTTTTCAATTTTATCTACAAAAGAAACAGAAGGCGGTTCAATTCCGTTAAAATTTGAGGAATAAGACATTGTATAGGCGCCGGTACCGTACATATAAATGATGTCGCCAACTTTAGGAGATGGTAAAAAAGCCTTGAACATTTTATCTGCGCCGTCGCAGCTTGGTCCGCATAGCATCACCCTTTCAATTTCTCCGCTTCCATTTGAATAAAGAGGATACGTAATTCCATCAATGGTTTCCATCAGTCCGCTAAATACGCCTGTATCTAAAAATACCCATTTTTCACTTTGGCCTTTTATATCACGATCGCCAACACCAATGACACGCGTACAAAGTGTGCCGGCAGATCCGCTTATAAATCTACCTGGTTCGGCATAAAACTTTTCAAATACAATGCCTTTTTTTTCAAGATCATTAATTGCTTTATACACCACGTTTGCAATATCTTTTACGGTAGGTACATCACGGCCAAGGTTAATAGGGAATCCGCCGCCGATATTTAAAATTTCTGGTTTCAAATTATATGTCTCGGCCATTAAAGCAGCTTCGCCGACTTCAGCGATGGCTTTACCCCAGGTAGATGCCATCTCACATTGTGAACCGACATGAAAGGTAATTCCAGATAAAGTAATCTCATTATCTTTCATATATTGAAAAATTTGCGGCCATACTCTTTTGGGGCATCCAAATTTACCGCTTAAAACCCAGAGGCTACCTTCATTTGCAACGTCGATTCTTAAAATTGGTTTTATAAATTCTTTATAAGGAATAAATTTTTTTAATTCTGAAAGCGAATCAAAGGTCATTGTAAATACACCGCTTTCAACAGCCGATCGTATTGCAGATTCCGGTTTTACAGGATTAGAAAAAATTATTTTTTCAGGACTAACGCCTCGTTCTATGAGAAGCTGAATTTCTGAAATGGAAGCAGTTTCAATGTCGGAATCTTCTCTAAGCAGAAGATTTAAGATATCGTTGTGAGAGTTTGATTTCATGGCATAGGCAATATGAAAATCGGTAAAAGCGCTTTTCATTTCTCTATAGTTTGATATAATTTTAGATCGATCCATGATCAACACAGGTGTATTCATTATAGTTAAATTAATTTATAAATATTCACACTGTAAAGCAAATATTATGTCTTATTAAAAAGATAATTAAAATTTCACTAAAAAGGGCGTAGCACGCCCTTCGCTTCAATCGGTCATTTCAACAAGTTCAATGACCGATTTGCGCTATCCCACGCGTATTATCTTAATGGTTGTGGATAAATATTTCTCTAGGTTTTGAACCAACCTGAGGACCAATGTAGCCGCGGGCTTCAAAAGCTTCGATAATTCGGGCAGCACGATTGTAGCCGATTCTCAGACGACGTTGAAGGTAGCTTGCGGAAGCTTTGTTGCTTTCAATAATAATATTCCAGGCTTCGTCAAATAAATTTTCATCTTCAAGTTCCAGCTCGCCGGTTTTAATTTTTGGATCCTCAAGTACAATGTAACTTGGTTTACCGGTTTTTTTAACCATGTTGACGACATTTTCAACTTCCTGGTCAGATACATAGGGAGCCTGAGCTCTGATTAACTGAGCTTTTGAAGGATGTTTAAACAACATATCTCCCTGACCAAGTAATTGCTCACCTCCATTTGAGTCAAGAATCGTTCGTGAATCCGTTTTTTGAGCAACTTGAAGGGCAATTCGGGCAGGGCAGTTAGCCTTGATAAGGGCTGTAATGACATCGACAGAAGGTCGTTGAGTAGCCAAAATTAAATGAATACCAATGGCTCTAGCCTTTTGTGAAAGACGAATGATGGAAGATTCGACTTCTTTACCTGCTACCATCATTAAATCTCCTAACTCATCAATGAGAATTACGATATAGGGCATTTTAGGAATATACTCATCGCTTCCTTTTTTTATTTTATTATGTTGTTCAATTTTAATGTTATACGAAATGATATCTCTGGCTCTCATATCAGCCATATCTTCATATCGTCTGTCCATTTCTTCAACTGCCCAGTTTAATGCCAGAATGGCTTTAGGGGCGTCAGAAATTACCGGGTGCAGTAAATGTGGAATGTCATTGTATTGGGATAATTCAACCAGTTTTGGGTCAACCATCAACATACGTACTTCTTCAGGGGATTTTGTAATGATTAAACTTGTGATGAATGCATTGATCGCTACGGATTTACCAGATCCGGTTGCCCCGGCAATAAGAATGTGAGGCATTTTACATAAATCTTCGATTAATAAATTACCTGCGATGTCTTTTCCTAATGGAAGTGCCAAGCGTACTGCGCTGGTATTGTAATCAGGATGGTTTAATATATCGCCAAGTAAAACGGTTGATCGTTTTTTATTGGGTATTTCAATGCCGACTGTAGAACGACCCGGAATTGGAGCTTCAATTCTTACGCGTAGTGCTTCAAGCGCCATTGCTAATTCATCAGTAAGACTCAGTATTCTGTTTACCTTAATGCCAGGGGGAATACGAACTTCGTATCGTGTAATGATGGGGCCTCTTTGCATTCCAATGACTCTTGCTTCTATACCAAATTGTTCCAATGTAAGTTCAAGTTTTTCTATTATTTGTTGAACCTCGACAGGATCAGAATGATCATATTCATCGGTACCTGTTTTTAATATATTAAAAGGAATATGAAATTGACTGCTGGTTTTTATTTCTGGAGTTACAGAACAACGAAAGGTAACATCACCACTTTCCAGAGCATTAAATAATTCTTCCGTTTCCTGATGGTTTATAATTTCATCTTCTTTTTCAAAAATCTCAATTTCTGGATTTTGTGTGCATGTTTCATCCATAATTTCATCTTCTTCTGATTCATTTTCATTGAATTCGTCTGAGCAATACTTCTCGGCAGTGATCGGAGTCATGAGAAATTTTTCATTTAGTGGAATTATATTTTGATTTGATATCGTGATGTCATATAATTCATTTTCTTTTTCAAGAACACTTAGGTTATTTTCAGTCTTTAAATCATTAGATTGTTCTGCAAGATAGACTTCAGATTCTTCATTGCATTTACTGCTTGATTCTGTAGAGAATATAGAAGGATTTTCATTATTAACAATAAATGTATTTTCATATATTGTTCTGGTATGCGAAATATTAGGGTGATTTTCTGTAGAATCGGATAATTTATATTTTGGTTTTTGTAAATTTATTTGAGACGGCTGAACTAATGTTTTCACATCAAATGTTGAATAATGAAGGTTAATTAAACCTTTCTGGAAATTGCTTTGAGGTTCATTATTTCTAGCAAATTCAGCTGAAGCATCATTGAAAGTTGCTGCTTTTTGATGAATTTCATCAAGGGTATTTTCAATTTGATTTTCTTTAATTTGAGAATTTTCTTCATCATCACTAAAGCTTATGGTTTGATTATACAGGGCAAGTATTTCATCAAGAGAAGATTTTAATTGTGAAGTATTTTCACTGTCTTCTAAAGAACTCGGCAATGATTCTTTTATTTTAACCGTTTGATTTTCAGATATAAATGACGCAAATTCACCTCTTTCTTGTATATTTTCTTTACCAGGAAGCACTTCAATCCACGGAAGCTTCGACGCTTTATTTATGATTTTTTGATTAACCCATTTCACCTTTTAGATATCGGCAGGTTAGATAAATTCATAGAGTAGTTTTCTACTCTATGTGCAATAAGTTCTTGATCATTTGGTATAATATTTCGGAAAAGTGACGAGCATACATTTCTTTGATCATTTTTTCATTATGTATTTCGAAATAAACACCAATTGATTTTGTATTTACATCAATTCTGGTGATCAATGCTTTATGAATTCTAACCTGATAACTGTCCAATTCAAAAGAAAGCTCAATAAAATCCTTTACTGAAAATATTTTAAACTGACTTTCTTCACTAAATTTTATACGCAATCCATTTAAACTTATATCGTCAATATGCCCATTTATCGTTTGCTTTAAAATATGACATTTTACGGGTATTTTATCAGATTCGTCAATTTCTACCCTTAAAAAAGCCCTTCTTGTACGATTTGTTTTTTCTAAAATGTAATCTACTGTTTTTACAATTGTAGAAATACCCATTGAGGGATCCTGTAGATTTTTTTCCATATAAGTTATGGGTGATTTGCTAAATAATTCTTTAAGTTTTGGATTAATATGTGTGGTATGAACTATGGAATGCATTGGTTTTATTAGTTCAATTTCTTTAATTAATTTTTTAGCAGATGGAATTTCTTGCTCTGCTAAAGAACTGCGTGTTGTGAACAAGGTATTGTCCAGATTTACAAATAAAATAAATTCCGATTCTTTTTGTAGTTCAAGTATACGATTCATCGGGTATCTATTTACCCAGATATCCTTTTTAAACAGTTCAATTTTTTCCTTTTCTTTAATGCTTTCGGGCATACCAATCCAGTACACTACTTTTGGCATGACATGAATTTTTCCGATTGATTTTACTTTGGCTTCTAATGGTTTCATTGTGTTTGTATTTAAGTTAATAATTTTAATATCGATGTACCTATTATTTTACCGGAAAAAAACAATAACAAACTACAAACGATAAGACATAGAAAAGCCGTAAAAGATGCTATTAAAAAAATTTTACGCCGTGAACTTTTATTTGCCCAAAGAAATTTATCTATGCCAATTTTTATTAAATATCCTGAGTATATGATTCCAGTTAAAAAAATATATTTTCCTATTACAGGTATGTCCAAAAAGCCATACAAAGAAAAAAAAGGAAGACTCGAATATACAAGCAGTTTAAAAATATTTTGCAAAGGATCTCGGTAAGAAGTTATTCGATAAATTTCCTCAATTAGAAGGCTGAGAATTATCAAAAAAAATATAAATGATACATTTAAAATAAAAGGATAAATAATACCATTAAATAATATTATTTTTAAGCTGTCAAAACGAGTAATGTGAATAAAAAGAAATAGTAGAGGATTGATTAATAAAAAAAAAGTAAGGTTTTCTTTAATTATTATCCATTTATTTTTAAAATAAATTTTATCAATTTCTTTCCATGCATAAACCGGGTTTAAATACAGTTTTTTTAAATTTTCTAGCATTTTTGTATTCATATAACGAATTTAATTAAAGGTTGTCAATGCTTTGTTTAATTTATCGCGGTCTGTTTTAAAACTCAATTATGTCAATTTTTAACTGTTTAAGATAACTTATACCTTTTTCAATATTTTCTGGTGTCCCTTTTATTTCTATTAAAACATCTCCTCCTGAGTCTTTATCCAGGTGAGCGGTTAAAATATTTGGCATAATTTCAAATTGTATTACCATTTTATAGATGATAGGTTCATTGATTAAGTTTACAGGTATTTTTAATTTTAACTTTTTAGTCACAAATATTATTACCGCCGGCAATTGCAGGTACGAGAGATAATTCTGATGCTGCTTCAACTTTTGTATCCAGATTCTCTAAAAAACGAATATCTTCATCTCCTAGATAAATATTTACATAACGTCGTAGCTTGTTATTTTCATCATATATTCTGTCTTTTATTGCCGGATGTTTTTCAACAAGTTTGTTTAATGCTTCACCAACAGTATTTGCTATAATTTCAACTTGATCGAGACCATCTGTTTGCGGACGAAGTTGACTTGGGATTTTAATTTTTGCCATATGATTCTCTTGTGACTGAATGTTATATTGTCAAGCCATTTCTATTGAAAGTTCCTGTAAATAAAATCTCTTTTATCTATAAATTTTTTAATTAATGTATTTTTTAAACGTTTAAATAGAGTCACCGGTTTTTACAAATAATTTTTGATATAATTTAGGATTATTTTCATTTAATTGTTTGATAAACTTTTTATAATTAAAACCATGTTGCTTAATGAGTATAATCATGAGAGAAGCATTATCTTTGGGTTCACCGGTTGTGTATAAGTATTGATGAATTCTCGCGCTTGTAAACTCCTGAATAATCATATCAACTTCCTCATTCGAAATGTTATGTTTGCTGATGTCAGGGTAACATGAGTATATTGATAAAAACCAGAAGATAACCAACAGTGAAAGTAATTTATTTTTCATATATAACCATCAGATAAGGCCAGATACTCTCAGAAAAGCCTTTTTTCGTTCTCGCTGTTGATGAAAAAAACGCGTTTAACCATTCTGATTTTTTATGTTCTATTCTATAGTAAAAGTCGTAAAAAAATGCCTGTCTGAATTCTTTTGGACTTACAGACAATGATATGATTGCAAATTTGGTATTTTTATGCCGAAAAGAAGTCAAGATTTTATCCCAGATGCTATAATTTTCGATATTAAAATTCATAATGCGATTTTTACTTAAAATAAGATATGGGAAGTTTTCTATATAACGAAAGTTATTCAGCGGTATTCCATTTTTTTTGCTTTCAATAAAAAAGATGGGTTCGTTTTCCGGTGTCCATTGACCGGCCATGTGAAAAATAGTATTATTCATATCTTCAATTGAATGTATAACATTACCTGATAAATTATTTGATTCAGAAAATATTTTTTTATTTAGAAAAAGTCCTTCAATATCTAATAGCTCATCGACATTGGAGTTTGCAATTAAAAAACCAGGGGTAGTATTTCCAATTCCAAGAAAAAAATGACTATCTAATTCTGTTTTTAAGTTTTTTTCTTTTAATTGATTACTATCATTATTTAAGTCATTGCATGTAGATTTTTCGCATGAGATTATATAAGCTTGATCATATGGAAGTTTTCGAACAATTTTGTATTCATCTGCAAAATGAATGTTATTGCTTTTGATCAAAAGAGCTTCCAGCGGTAGAAGTTGAATAAATTTAAATGCATTTAAATATACAATGTTATCAGGTATAACGATGGATTGAAATTGTTTAATTACGGGTTTAAATTTTTCAGATAGAGCTGCTAATGAATCCATTTGATCTTTGTTTTTATTATGATTTTCCAGACTCAAAAAGAAAGTATTTGATAATGAAATGATTTCTGATAATTTTGGAAGTTCAGTAATGGACACAGGCAGCGAATTTTTTATTATAATTGAATATATGGAATCTTTTGTCGGATATAAAATCCAGCATGTGTTCTCAAAAGTACAATTTTTATAATTATTTAGCCTGTCAAAAGATACAAAATTTAGTGGATTATTTAAAGGTTCATCTGACATAGAAAATCCCCATTTAGCTAAATAGGCATATCGTATTTTATAGTCGATTGGTCTATTGTATGCCGGCGGATTTAACATTTTACTTTCCCATTCGGCAAGTGTTGAAAGTGCATACAGTATATTGTAAATTTCTTCAGCTGAAAAATTTGTTTTTTGTTCCAGATAAAATTTAAAAAATTCACTTTCAATATCAAAGTTAAAAATTAAACCACTGTTTACTGATGTTATAACAATGGGGTTATTAATGCGGCTGTATATTCCTTGAATCCAAATCTTGTACCAGTTATCGTGTGAAATTTTGTATTCTTTATTTTTTAAGGCATATTGTAATTTTAGTACAGGAATAAGTTCGTTTTCAGGGAAAGTATTTTCAAGTTTTAAAAGTATGTTATTTACCTGTTGTAAATTTTGTTTTTTTAAATGATATTGAAAGGTTCGATACATGGAGTTGAAGTTCTCAAAATTTAAATTTAATGTATCATTGCTGTAACTTGCAAGAAGATCTTTTTTATTGAGTATATAACTTGTAGTAAATTCATAGGTATTTATATTTAATTCTTTAAAGGTTTCCATGTTTTTGTCATTATAATAGTTTACTATATTTTTATTTAAAATAGCATCATTTAAATGATAATCAATATACTCATAGATATCCCGAGATAAATCTATCCTCTGTAAAAAAATATGTAACTGAGAGATAAACTTGTCAATACTTGCATTGTAGGTATTGTTTTTTTTCTGAATTAAAAGTAGATTTAAATAGTATTTTTGATAAGTGATATAAGCACCCCAGTTGTTCATATCGTTGACTTTGATTGTATTTATAATATCCAGAATATAGTTTTCAGCTTCCTGGTATTTAGCATTATAAACCATTAAATTAATAACTGTTTTTACGGGTAGAATATCGGAGTTGTCGTCTCGTAGATGATTGGTTAAATACCAAGCTTTTTCAGGATATCCGTATTTTGATAATAATAGAATACTTCGTTTGATAAATTTTGTTTTCCAGTATTCTTTACCATTGAGAAATTCATCAGAATGACCTGATAAATATATCATCATTTGATTTATTGAAAATACATTTGATTTTGAATATGCGCTATCCCATGATGATCTTAAATACATCAGATACAAAGGAAAAGCTGAACTTTTAATTTTGTTATAAGCGGATGTATTTTGGTTAAGTGAATTGTATGTTGTTTCGATTTTCTCAACATACGGCCTGTATTCAGGAGAAGGGGGGTTGTTTAAAATATAATAGTATTCATATTCAATTAAAAGAGTAATTTTATGATACTGGTACATTGTCCAGATTTCTCTTTGTTTATCAGACCAGTTAACCATTTCTTCTTGTGAATAACTTTCATTGGATAAACCATATTTTCTGCCAAGAGTTTTACCAAAATCCTGTAAATAGAAATCAGCTCTACGCAGATATGACATGGCTTCTTTAGCGTTGCCTTCTTCAGAAAGCCTCTCACTGGTGAATATTAACCTTTGAAATTTATTATATTGCTCTACATCTTCAGGAAAAAGCAGATCTTTTAGTAAACTTTGAGATAAAACCGTTTCTATCCAGGTACCGTAGGTAATTGCAAAACCACGAATACCTTCTGGTATCGTGATGCTGTAAATCGGAGTAATTATAATAAATACAAGAAAATATTTACATATTTTTGCAAATTTTTTTATTAAAAGATATTCCATGAATCGAAACATGTACTTCGTATTAAATTGAACTTATACATACTTTGTCAACAGGCTTATATCGATACCATCTAGATGAATTCGGTTGCGGCCGCATTATTAAATATAAATGATGCATTAAAAAAATACTTCAATTTTGTTTAAATATCATCATTTACAATAAGGATATTCGGCTGCATGCTTTAAAAAATTTGTGTACGGTTTTTAATCGATTGTGAAATTATTTTTGAGTCTGCAAATTCAATTTGCGAGCCAATGGCAAGGCCCATGGCAATTCTGGATATTTTTATATTGGGAATTTCTTGTAAGTCTTCAAAAATATAATTGGCAGTGGCATTACCTTCAATACTTGGATTTGTTGCAATGATAACTTCAATGACCGACGGATTCGCAAGAATTCTGGATTTTAATTCCTGAAGACGAATGCTTTCAGGGCCAATGCCGTCAAGCGGTGACAGGCAACCCATGAGAACATGGTATAATCCATGATAATCTCCGGAGTTTTCAATGGTAAATGCATCAGATGGTTGTTCGACAACACAAATAAGCGACTGGTCTCGTGTTGAGTTACAAAGTGAACATTCTTTTCCTGTACTTTTTATTACACCACAATTTAAACAAAACTCTACATTATTATGAAAATTTTTAATCGAGTCAACAAGGTTATTTATATATTGATCTGACTGTCTTAACAAGTAAAAAGAAATTCTTGTGGCAGATTTTTGTCCAATGCCAGGAAATGACGAAATTAAAGCGGTTAACTCTCGAAGGAGTGGAATCATAGGCCTAGACCGGGTAGATTTATTCCAAGCGATCTTGCTTTGCTGACGGATTCTTTTTTAGCTTTTTTTTGTGCTTCTTGAACTGCTTTGACAATAAGATTTGGTAAATTTTTAAGCTCATTATTTTCAAGCAAAGACGTATCAAGCTTGATATCTATTAACGTGGCTTCTCCATCTACGATTGCTGTAACAATTCCAGCTCCTGTTTGAACCTCTACTCGCATCTCACGAAGTTCTTTTTGTATTTGAGTGACATGTTTTTGCGCGTCTTTCACTTGAGATAAAAGATCTTTTATATTTCCAAAATCTCCAAAGTTCATAAACCCTCCATATTTGTACCATGAAATAATCTTTGCATAAACAGTAAATCGGTAAGTAAAGAGAATTAATTAGAAAAATGCAATTTTACAAAAATTATTAAAAAGGCAGGAGGGGCAAAATTAAAATACATACATATTGAAAAATTAAAAAAATGGGGACCGTGTCCCCATTTTAATCAGGCGGCGATTTCCTGGATTTCTTGATCGGTAGAAAATTTCAAGTCGGTGATGTTGATGGCATCAGCGGTAAAATAAAATTGAGATTTTAAATTTCCATTTTCATCAGACCATCTTTTTTGAACGATGGAACCGTTGACTAAAATCTCAAGCCCTCTGCACATGTAAGGCGCATACATCTCAGCGACTTTTTGCCATGCTTCCACTTGAATAAAGTTTGTATGGGAGCCTTCGGCATCCGTTGTTTGACGGGTAAAAAACATCAAATTAAATGTGAGAAGTTTTTTACCTGTCTTGGTTTCTTTAACCTCAGGATCGTTTACAATCCGTCCTTTTAACTGGTTAATGTTCATTGCATTGAAAAACATATTTTCTCCTTTTGTAAATTTAAACAGGTTTATTTTAAGAGGTATTAAATCATCTAAAACCTCTTAATATTGTAATTAAAGATTTATAAATAATTTTTCACTTATCGTTTATTTTTTTTAAAAAAAATGAAATTATTTTTTTGGTAAAATGAAATTACACTGTGCCTTAGCAAATCATGTTAAGTTTAGTTTAAATACAGCTTTTAGTAAATTAAATTAATTAGCATATGCGGTCTGGATAAGCTTTTTATTCAATAATCGCTTATCCAGGGTAAATATCAGACTTGTTCAGACCAGACAGTTATGTCAGAAATTTTATCGTTGTCTTTTAAATCGACAATGCGAACTCCTGTTGCAGTTCTTCCTTGAATTGGTATTTCATTTGCTCCAATTCGAAGAGTCATACCTGATTCTGTGATTATAATCAATTCCTGATTTTCTTTAATGGTTTTAATCGCAACAACTGGACCTTTTTGTTCTGTTACTTTCATATAGGCCATACCTTTGCCGCCGCGGCCTTTTGAAGCAAATTCGCTATAATGAACACGTTTTCCATATCCTTTTTCGGTGATGATGATCATTTCTTCAGCATCGTCCTTAATTACATCTGCTCCTGCCATATAGTCATTTGCTTCAAGGGTCATTCCGATAATACCGGACGCACCTCTGCCCTGTGCACGCATTTTTGCCATACTGGTTCTCAGTCCCATTCCTTCGGCAGTACCCAGGAATACATGGTCGTTTTCAGAAACCATCACTACATCGACTAACCATTCCTCACTGGGATTTTTAAACTGCATTGCCATAATGCCGCCCTTTTTAGCGTTTTGTAGCGCAGTGATTTCCATCTTTTTAACAATGCCCATGCGCGTTATAAGCAGCAAGTATATATGATCCTCAAATTTTTCTACGGTTTTAATGACTGTTATATATTCATCATTCATTAAACTGAGCATTCCGCGTATATTTTTTCCGCGTGCATCTTTACTGGCTTCAGGAATATCAAAAACCTTTAAATGAAATACTTTGCCGCGGTTTGAAAAAAACATGATCGTGTCATGGCTTCGACAGAAATAAGCAAATTTGAGATTGTCTTCTTTTTTTCCTCCAGAGATGACGCCCTTTCCGCCGCGGTGTTGTCGTTTAAACGTGTCAACAGGAACTCGTCGTATGTAACCACCTTCGCTTAATGTAATTACTTCGTCCTGGTTGTGGATGAGATCGGTATGGTCAAAAGTTACATCGGAAACATCCTGCTGGCTGATTTCAGAATGTCTTTTTACGCCGAATTTTTCTTTTATATTTGATAGTTCAGTTTTAATAACATCTGCAATTTTATCATTGCTTGCCAGTAATCCTTTCAGATCTTTGATTGTTTTTTTAAGTTCATTTAATTCATCAATTAATTTTTGCGATTCAAGTGATGTTAATTTGGAAAGTTTCATTTCTAAAATTGCATTTGTTTGAATTTCAGTTAATTTAAAACGCGACATAAGTGTAGTTCTTGCTGTTTCTACGTCTTTGCTTCCACGAATGATTTTAATCACCTCATCGATAAAGTCGAGCGCGATTTTTAAACCTTCTAAGATATGTGCCTTTTTTTCAGCCTCTCTAAGTTCAAATTCAGTTCTACGAACTACAACAACTCGTCGATGCTCGATATAATGCCCCAGCATTTCTTTAAGATTCATTGTTTTTGGCTCTTTGTTTACAAGAGCTAAAAAAATTATACCGTAGTTAATTTCCAGACTTGTTCGTGAAAACAATTGATTAAGTACAATCTGTTCATTTGTATCTTTTTTTAATTCAAAAATAATTCTCATCCCGGTTCTGTCGCTTTCATCGCGAATATCGCTTATCCCTTCAATTTTCTTTTCGTTGACCATTTTTGCAATCTTGCTAAGAAGATCATTTTTTTTAATTTCATATGGTATTTGGGTTACAATGATGCGTGTTCGCCCTTTTGGAGTGGTTTCAATTGTGCTGACAGCTCGAATTTTAATAGATCCCCTGCCGGTTGTATATGCTTTTTTTAAACCTTCTTTTCCAATGATGATTCCACCGGTAGGAAAATCTGGAGCAGGTACAAATTTCATCAGTTCTCTTGCTGTGCAATTCGGGTTTTTCATTAAGTGCTCTATGGCTGAAATCACTTCCACAAGATTATGCGGAGGAATTTTAGTCGCCATACCTACGGCGATACCACTGGATCCATTTACCAAAAGATTGGGCCAGGCAGCAGGTAGTACAACGGGTTCTTTTTTTGTATCATCAAAGTTCGAGGTGAAATTTACGGTTTCTTTATCAATGTCTTTTAAAAGTTCACTGGCCATTTTGGTAAGACGCGCTTCTGTATAACGATATGCCGCTGCAGAGTCGCCGTCTACGGATCCAAAGTTTCCCTGACCATCGATCAGCGGAACCCTCATTGCGAAATCCTGTACCATTCTCACCATAGTGTCATAAACAGCAACGTCACCGTGCGGATGGTAATTACCAATCACTTCCCCGACAATTTTAGCAGATTTAACATATGCCTTGTCGGTTCGCCATCCACGCTCATTCATGGCGTGTAAAATTCGGCGATGAACTGGTTTTAGACCGTCTCGAACATCGGGCAGGGCGCGGCCAACAATAACGCTCATTGCGTAAGCCAGGTATGAAGACTTCATCTGGTCTTCAATTTCAACGGGTATTATATTTTTTGCAATTTTATCAAAAAGGGGTGCATCTTTATCTGCCATATCGAGACATAATATAATTAATTCACACGAGGTAAAGATTTTCTTTATTTATCGAACGGTAAAATTGTAACTTTATTAACCGGATTAAAAATGTTTTTCGGACCAAATATTTACGGTTTATTTAGTGTTGGTTATATATACTCACCCGATGCAAAGTTTAAGTTTATTCAAGATAAAGATACACCTGTTGCACTTTAAAAAAAGCATTGAAGATTACAGCCGCTATATTCCATCGATGCGCCAAGAGGCGCCAAGATCGGGCTTACTATTGGTTATTTGTTTTAGCAGTATGTCTGGCTTTTAAGACTTCTTGATAAACTAATAACGAAACATCTGCAATGGCCTGCGTTATTTTTTTTCTCGATTTATACTTTGAAGTAAGAATTGTGATAAAATAAGGTGAGCCTGTTTGAGGGATTATAATACCTGCATCATGAAAAACCTGACTTGTGTTACCTGGCTTATGCGCAACTTTTACATCATCGGGTAATTTACCTGGTAACCGGCTGGTTTCAGAGTTTTTCTCCAGAATATCAAGAATGATTTTTCTATGAACAAGATCAATTTTATTTTCATTATAGATGATTTTATACAATGATTCCAATTCACTTGCGTTCACTACATTGTTGATGCAATCTGCATAAGCTTTATGGTCGGATACTCCGCGGGCTACGATGATTTTAGAGCCCAATTCATTTAATGTATCATTGATGAGTTGAGCACCAATATTTTTAACTAAAACGTTCGTTGCTAAATTACTGCTTTTTTCAATCATAATATTCAGTAAATCTTTAATTGAAACATGTTCGCCAATATTTGAAAATACAGTATCAGGTTCGCTTAAATCATCCTCTAAAGAATACGGGGATCTATCGATAATACTTTCAAAAGTATTTTCTACCAATATTTTATCTTTTAAGGCAAGTTTATTTTGCTGATCCATGCGCATGAGGGCGATTAAAATTGCCGCTTTATAAGTACTGGCTGCATGAAAAATCAAGTTTGAGTTGAGATTTAATGTATACCCTGATTCTTCGTCATATATTGATACAGCAAAATAAGCAGCATATCTGGATAAAATATTTGAGATTTTTTTTGCAAATGCCGGATCGCCTTTACTTAAGTTTCGCGACAATAATTTCATCTGGGTATCGTCATTAACGCGGCATAAACCACCGGAATAATTTACAGCAGGCAAAAACTTAGATCGTATTTCATAGTAATTGTATATGTTGCACTGAATCGAATTAAATATTGAAAACAGGATTAATATGAACAGATAAATTTTATTATTTGAAAACATAAATCTCAATAATTAAGAGGGGATATTCATATAAAACAAAACACTTATATTAGTTTTTATCTTTTTTATCTTCGACCCTTTTAAAGGGTTCGTTGATCGATTCCGAATCATAAGCAATGTTATACAGGGCTCGACCTGGAACAACCTGAGGGTGAAGGTTAAATCCAATGATTCTTCCTTCTGTTTTACTTTTAATATTTCCGGTAATGTCGCCGTGTATTGAGTGAATATCGCCCAGGATATCATCAGGTTGAACGGGGTCGCCAGGGAACCTTCTGGGAACAAACAATCCGCCATTATCTGCCCGAATCCATTCCGATTTTCCGTAGAAAGTTGTTGACGGCTGCGGAATTTTCTCAAATTTTTCAGAATCTGGAATCATTTTCATTTGATTTAGTACGCCCAAAATACCGTTAACGCTGATTTCTACAATATCCGATTCAAAGCGGTTGGTTTGACCAGCTTCAAATAAGATAAAAGGAATACCTCTCATTGCAGCTTCTCTTCTAAGCGATCCTTTTACACCTTTAGAATGAATGACAATATTTGTTCCAAACGCTGCAGCCATTTTGCGAACTTTTTCTTTGCGCATATTGCCTCGAACATGAGGGTAGTTCCATCTGTTGTAACTTGCCGAGTGAAGATCTATGCCAAAATCAGCATCTTGAATAAAATATTGCCATATGCACCAGGCAAGCCGGCTTCCTTCTGAACCGTTTTCTTGACCAGGAAAAAGCCTGTTTAAATCGCGTCTGTCAGGCAGGTAACGGCTATGCAGGTTAAAACCGGGCACATTTGCAATCGGTAACATCAGCAATTCTCCAGCGAAGTTTTCCGGATCAATTACTTCCGTGAGTTTATGAATGATTTGAATACCGTTAAGTTCGTCGCCATGAATGGCAGAAAGAATAACACCCTTGCAACCTTTTTGAGCGCCTTTGATTAAAACGTAGGGAATGTTAATTCCTGTACCAAAATAATTTTCTTGAAGTTCAATAGCAGATTTAATGATTCGATTTTTGCTTTTACTGCGTGCTGCAAATATAGATAATGACATTTTAATATCAAAAAAAAATATATTATGGGCTGTCAAATACATAAATTAAAAAGAGGGGCAGGTCTGCCCCTAAGCAGGTATGCGATACCTGCTTACCCCTCACGTTATATTCGAGCTCTAAAATCATTATTTAAAAAAGCTTGTGATAAAATATGATTAAATTAAAATCACCATATTCCATGTTTGCAAAAGTGTATGATCGTACAATGAATGAAATACCATATCATCATTGGGCTTATTACATTTATCAGTTATTTGAGGCTCACAATTTAACTACCGGCGACTGGGTCGTAGATATCGGAACAGGTACAGGGATTATTGCAGGTAAGTTATCTGCATATTATAAAATGGTGGCGATAGATATTTCATACAGCATGCTTTCCTTTGCAAAAGTAAACAACGAAATAAAATGCGTACAGGCTGATATGAAAGCTCTGCCATTTTTAAACGATGAAATTTCATCGGCATTTAGTACTCATGACTGCCTAAACTATTTAACGGATGAAAAAATGATGTATAATCATTTTAAAGAAATATATAGAATATTAAAGCCAAATGGTTTATATCTTTTTGATTACAGTACAGAATATAACGTTTTGAAGCATTTTAACGACAAGGTTTTCAATGAGCATTACAACAATTATCATATGAAATGGTCTAATACATACGATTTAAATGATCAAATCGTTACGAGCGTTATTGATATTACTGAATATTTGCCAAATTGGTATGGTATTTTTGTTTTTTGGAAAAGAAAAAAATATCGTGAAATACATATTCAAAAAGTTTTTTCTGAAAATACAATTGAAAAATTATGTAAAATGGCAGGTTTTAAAATTTTAAAAAAAGACTATGATTATGGCGAAAACAAATCAAACGAATATGCAAATATTCTTGTTTACGTATTACAAAAAATTAATCTTTGAAAATTCAGGTATCTTTAAAACATAAAGATTATATATAAAAAACCTCTTCGGTTCTGGGCAGTATAATTTTTTCATCATCTATAAATTTTATCACATGCTTAAGTTCGTGTCTGGACTCTTCTTCACCGTGGATGATGAAAACATTTTCTGGAGTCTGGTTTCTGCAAGAATCACCGAGCCATTCAATTAACCCTGTCTGATCAGCATGAGCAGAAAAAGCGTCTATGGATTTTATAGACGCTCGAACGGGTAACTCGCGGTTAAAAAGTTTAATTCGCGCACTACCGCGCACAAGTTTTCTACCTAGTGTACCTTCTGCCTGATAACCGACAAAGAGCATGGTGTTTCGTCTATCCCAGATCCTGTTAAAAATGTGGTGAACAATTCTACCTCCGCTGCACATCCCGCTTGCGCTGATGATGATCGCCGGTCCATTAAAGAAATTTAATCGTTTAGACCCTATGACGTCTTCAATAAGATGAATATTTTTTGAATTGATAAATTCAAAAAACTTGTCTTTAATAACAATAGCTGCAATTTCTTCTGGATATTTCAGGTAAACACGGGTAGCTTTTGTAGCCATGGGACTGTCTATAAAAATTGGAAGATGAGGTATTTTATCATCTTGCAACAAACGATAAAGAACATACAATATTAGTTGGGTTCTGCCTACTGCAAATGCTGGTATCAATAAAATACCTTTTTTGCGGACTATTAGCATAACTGCTTCGATCATTTTTTTATAAAAATCATCATCATCATGTTTTCGGTCTCCATAAGTAGATTCCATGATGATGTAATCTGCACCTGGGGGTTTGTTCCTGCTTTTATGGAGTACTGTGTTTTTTGGTCCAATATCTCCGCTAAATAAAAAAGATTTTTGATTTATTTCAAGTTTAACACATGCTGCACCAAGAATATGTCCATTCCAATGAAACGAGGCGGTGATACCTTTAAATGTAAATTTTGTATCAAATGGCACTGTTTCAAAGTATTGAAGCGAATTACGCGCATCATCTTCATTGTACAATGCTTCATTTAAACGGTATTCTACAATTTTTTTCTTGCTTAAAAAACGAAACTCTTCATCTTGAAGACGACCTGCGTCGAGCAATAAAATTTCAAGAAGATCATATGTTGACGGTGTACAGAAAATTTTTCCTGTAAATCCCTTTTTTACGAGTAATGGTATCAATCCACTATGATCTATGTGTGCGTGTGTTAAAAAAATAGCATTTATTGTTTTTGGATCTGATTCAAGAGTCTTATAATTCTTTTCTTCTATATATTTAGGTCCCTGATAAAGTCCGGCATCAACATATACACGAAATTGATTGGTTTCTATTAATGTACGAGATCCGGTTACATATCCGGTAGCTCCCAGAAACTGTAGCCGAATTTTATCACTTTCCATATATAAAGTATATGATCATTTTAAAGCTTCGTCAATCAAATCCTGAAAGAATAATATCAATTCATTTAAAAAGTCTTGACCATGGCGAAAAAGTAAGGTGTTAAGTTCTTTAGATGTTTGAATTGCGGCGCGTCATTGAAGCCATAGAAATGATCGGTTTAAAAGAAATTGTTGATGATGAACAAATTTCACAGACAATTAAAAGAAAGTACTATGAACGTGCAATGGAGCTACATCCTGATAAAAGCGGTAGTACAGAAGAATTTCAAAAGTTACTGGCGGCTTATCAGCTGCTAAGTCATGCAGTTTTAGAAAACGAAAAATTAGTTAAAGATATTTTATTGAGAAAACCCGGCAAAGGTTTTACCCCATTTCAAAATTCAAATACACAAGACTATGTTTTGTATAAAAAAGCAGTTAAAGAATATTCGCTGGCTATTGAAGAGTATTTTGAAAAAGTAAAACAGGTTAGTCTTGATCCAAATGATCCCGTTTACCAAAAGTTATGTGTAAGAATGCAACAGGTTAAAAAAGATTTGTTTGAAGTTGTTAAAATAAATCCTGCTGGAATCTGGGTAGCGGATTGTATTGAGAAAATAAGTCGAATAAATGTGTGGTTAAAAAATGAAATTCCAATTTTATAAAAAATTTATTTTTTTGAAAAATATCAGATTACCGGTGATTTTTCAAAATTACAAATTTCTTGCCAAACTTGTTGAGGCGTTTTCATTTCCAGGAGTTTTTCTTTAATATTCGGCTGACTGGTTAAATCAACAATACTGCTTAAAGTGCGTATATGCTTTTTATAATCTTTTTCAGGCAATAAAACCAATATCACAATTTTTACAGGTTCATGATCGATGGCTTCAAAATCAACTCCATCTTTTAATATTATACATGCTCCAATTGGTTTCTTTAAGTTAGTGATCGATGCATGCGGAATTGCAATTCCATGACCAATTGCAGTGGTCATGGATTTTTCACGCTCATTTACATCTAGAATAGTTTTTTTACAAACTTCATTACTAATTTCATTCCTTTCACAAAGGAAAGTAACGATATTATGTATTAAATCCCATTTACTATTGGAATGTTTAAGTTGTGTATCCGGCCAGCCAATGCTTATGTTTGTTACCGGTACCAACTGTGAAACCATCATGATCAATCAACTTCTTTAAGTGAATAAATCTCATCCTTAACAGGAAGTTCTCTTCTCAGATTTTTAATGAAAGGATTTGAATCACCCATAGGAGCATAATCTGGACAATCATTTTGTACTCTACGGGCTACAGTAAAATATTTGTATTGTTTTTCTTCGCCTGATCGTTTTGCCCATCTTTTTTTAGAACATTTAACACGTAATACGTATTTTGAATTATCAGTTTCAAAAACTCTGACAACCAGACAGTGTTCACAATTGGCGCAATATACCTTTTCTCTCATTAATCGTTAGTCTCCTTAGGAAGATGAATCGAACTTATTTTAAAGTTCAGTCGTGCTGTCAAGTTTTTATATCAATATTGCAGGGTGTGAGTGAGGGGTGCGCGTAAGAAAGTATGGTTAAGCAACCCATGAAAAATTTTCCCAATTATCGGAAAGATACTGGGTACGTAAGAATGCAATGGCATTTGCTCAGGGAATGCTCCACTTCATACCAGCCTTTTTTAAGCGATCTTGTATCGCATACCGGTTGGCAGACTCTACGGCGCCACTGCAAAGATAATACCCTTTAGATCGAAAATATTCGTAACGTATCTTATCACGTCTGGAATGTAAGTAATTATACAAGTTAAAAAGTGGCGTTTGCTTTTTTTGAATAGTTTTAGCCGTCCTCAGAATTCTGGCTAGAGCTTCTTTCTCCTTGCCATTATAAAACAATTCTTTGTATTGTTCAACCCAAAGGAGTACCTTTGGAGAATTTTCTCCATAAATTTCCTTGGCGGCACTCCAGAGATGTTCCGTAAGATGAAACCAATCCAATATATGGACGCAACCCTTGTAGTTTTCTGAAATGAAATTATCAATCCAGATTGCTCCATCGGTAATAAAGATGATTTCTCTTGCCCACTGCGCACGGGTTTGCACCATCCAGTGTTTAAAACGATCTTTAAAATCGTCGAGCCCCTGCGCAAGACTCGTTACGAGGGTCTTTTTTTTGATAGAGATGCGTTCATTTTCGCCTGTCCCACTCTTGTGAAGGTCATTTTCATTGAAAATGATCCCAAGTTTGTTCTCTTTCCAGCCTTCCAGCGTATTTATCATGGCGCCGTCCATCTGTGCGTAGACTCTTTGTGGTAGTTCCTCCTTTTGTAGAGAAGCCACCACATCCATTATATGTAAAGCTACCTTGTGAGCAGTTTCCAAAGATGGTCTTTGCGCAGCCTGATGTTCTTGAGCCCTGAAGGTTTCACCTATTTGTTCGGAGATTTTTTCCATACTTGATGGACAAACCGAAACTCTGATAAGTCTA